>OQVS01000441.1_pt1 | contig 28322 bp, 25 predicted proteins | sample 1691601 | NCBI WGS metagenome assembly OQVS01 (sample SAMN03418268, study PRJEB22391) | human gut metagenome | biome: human-gut; feature: organic feature; material: feces | host: Homo sapiens | place: Tanzania | collected 2013-01 | reverse complement strand
CTTTTTGCACCGCTCGCACTATCTCGTCTTTTGCCCCATAACTTATAGCCACATTCACGCAAAGCAAGGTGCAATTTTTGGTTAAATTCTCAGCGTTTTGTAATTTTTCCCGCAGCCTTTCATCAAGCCTGCTTAAATCTCCTATGGCTCGAAAGCGGATATTATTTTTGACAAACAAATGCAAGCTCTCATCAAGCACCTTTTCAAAAAGATGAAAGATAAATTCCACTTCATCTTTTGGGCGCGCCCAGTTTTCGGTGCTGAACGCAAAAAGGCTTAAATTTGAGATTTTTTCCTCCACGCACGCTCGCATAAGGGTTTCGATGGTTTTTACGCCTTGCGAGTAGCCAAGCTTTTCCAAAAAGCCTTTTTTACGCGCCCAGCGCCTGTTGCCGTCCATAACTACTGCTATATGATTGAGTCTGTTCATCGCTAACCCCTAAAATCCAGCCGTCTTTTGAATTCAAACAAAGGTTCAATGCCCTTTTCTTGCACTATGGGCGTTTGTAAATGCTTTTTTAAAAACTCCATTACCTTGAAAAATGGCGTTTTAAGCTCGCTTTGAGAATGAAAAATGCTGAATTTAAGGTTGCCAAACACGCTAAAAATCAAAAAAAGCTCGCATTTTTCGCTATCACAATGCAACTGAAACAAGCAAGGCTTGTTCTCAAACACAAATGGTATGTGATAAATGCCTTGAAAAATCGCAAAGAGCATTTCTTTGTAAATGCGAAAGCTCGCTAAGTCCGTGCAGTTCATCAACTCATTTAAGACAAAAGCCTTAAAATCAAAATTTGGCTCGTCCAAAAGGCGCACGATAAGAGCTAAACCATCTTCAAAGCGCGCTATATAGGGCTTTTTGTAAAGATTTTTAAAGGTGATAACTCCGCCCTTGCTCGTATAAAGCTCGGCTAGGTATTCAGCGCCGATTTCAAGCTCGATAAGGCTTTTGGTGCTTACTTCTTTGTGGTTAAGCAACAGCGTATAGTTGTTAAAACCAGACTTTGCGATGACTTTCATCTGTATGGGTAAGGTAGCGTTGATGATACTCATAGCCTTTTGCACCACCTTGCGATTTCTAGGGCAAGCTCGCCCTTGCTCTTGCGCGAAAGCTCGCTAATGTCATCTTGCGTGATGAGTGTAAGGGCGTTAAAATCGCTTCCAAAGGCGGCATTGTCCTTGCTGATGACATTTAAGCAAATCATATCAAGTGCCTTTTCTTTGAGTGAATTTTTGGCATTTTGCACAGCATTTTGCGTGTCAAATTCAAGCTTAAAGCCGATTTTTTTGCCCTTAAATTTACAAGCTTTGAGCAAATCTTTTTTAGGACTTAAATTCAAAGTTAAACCCTTTTCAAAGTCGCTTTTTTTGAGTTTTCCCGCATAAAATTTAGCCCCAAAATCGCTTACAGCCGCACACATTAGCAAAAAATCCCCGTTTTGATACTTTTTCATCAAATTTTCAAGCTCATCAGCATTTTCAAAAAGCTCACATTCATAAGGCAGATTTTCAAAAGGCGCGGAGCTTAAAAGCCTTACGCTCGCACCTAGCGTAAAAAAGCTATCCGCTAGGGCTTTTGCCATTTTGCCACTTGAAAAGTTGCCTATAAAACGGACTTCATCTATCTTTTCTTTCGTGCCACCGCCTGTTATAAGGACACTTTTGCCCGCAAAAAACTTGTCCTTAAAAAGCTCTCTTTTTACCACCGCCAAAATGCGCCAAAGCTCAGCCAACCCGCCAACGCCTGTTTCTCCACAAGCAAGCAGCTTATACTCTGGCTCAATTACAACCGCGCCGTTTTTTTGCAAGAGTTTGAGCGAATTTTGCGTGCTGAAATGTTTAAGCATTCTTGTGTTTGCCGCAGGGGCGATGACAAGCGGTGCGCTTGCGGCGATAAGCGTTTGGATAAAGACGGTGTCGCTTATGCCTTGTGCTAGCTTGTTTATGGAATTTACGCTTGCGGGCGCAAACACCACTATATCGCAATCCTTGCTAAAAGCGATATGATTTTTGTCATTTTCCCAGCTTTCATTTTCGCTACACAAAACGCTATCACACAGGGCTTCAAAGCTTATTTTTGACGCGAATTTCAACGCCCCATCGCTTAACAAAACCTTAACCTTAAAGCCTTCTTTTTTAAAAAGCGAAATCAGCTCATAAGCCTTGTAAAAGGCTATGCTACCGCTTATAGCAAGAAGAATTTTTTTCATCTTTTTGCTCCAAAATGGCGCAAATTTAGGCTCAAATTCACGCAAGTTGTGTTGAAATTTAAATTTTGCGCGATAAATTTCACTTTTTTACTCCAAATTTTTGATAAAAATAATCCTTGATGACTTGCTTTTTAGCGCGGTTGATGAAAAGCGAACCGCTTGGCACATCGCTTGTAACACAGCTTCCAGCCGCGATAAGGCTCTCACTAGCTATCTTTACAGGCGCGATGAGCTGGGTGTCTGAGCCGATGAAAACATTTTTGCCTATTGTCGTGCGGTGCTTTTTAAGCCCGTCATAGTTGCAAGTGATGGTCCCACAGCCTATATTTGTCCCCTCATCTATCTCGCAATCGCCCAAATAGCTTAAATGCCCAGCCTTAACTCCCCTTAAAATAGCGTTTTTGCACTCTACAAAGTTGCCTATGTGTGAATTTACAATGCTACACTTTGGGCGAATGTGCGCTAAGGGTCCTATGTCGCTGTTTTCGATAGTGCTGTCCTCCACCACGCTGCCGCTTTTGATGATGGCATTTTTCAGCACACATTTACCCTCCACGCGCACGCCCTCATAAATCTCACACTCGCCTTCAAAGACGGCATCAAGGCTAATGAAAGCACTTTGCGGGTTGTGAAAGATGACGCCTTGTTTCATCAAAGCCATTTTGAACTCATCTTGCATTAAATTTTCGGCTTTTGCTAGCTCGTATTTGTCATTAACGCCCATAAATTCAGCTTCATCTACAAAAACAGGCAAGATGAACTCGCCCTTTTCGTTTGCTAAGGCTATAATGTCGGTAAGATAATACTCTTTTGCGGCGTTTTGGTTGTTTATTTTGGGTAAAAGTTCTTTTAAAATAGCGCTTTCAAAGGCATAAACTCCGCTGTTGCACGCATTTATGAGCCTTTCTTGCTCTGTGGCGTCTTTAAATTCAACGATTTTTTGAATTTTATCGTTTTCAATCACCACTCGCCCGTAATTTGCAGGATTTTGACTCTTAAAAACCGCCACAGCTACCTTACCTTTTGTGTCAAGCAAAGCCTTTATAGAGCTTGATTTAACAAGGGGCATATCGCCGCAAAGTGCGATAACTCTTTCATATTTTGGCGTATAATCTCTCAAAGCCCCAGCCGTGCCAGCATAGTTTTTTAAATCCTGCTCCAAAAAGCGAGTGTTTGGGAATTCTTTGATGATTTCATCTTCTACAAGCTCTTTTTGATGAGAAAGCACCACGCACACATCATCACTCAGCGCGTAAGCCTGCTTTAAGATATGCAAAATCATACTTTTGCCACAAATTTTTTGCAAAACTTTGGCTTTGTTTGACTTCATTCTTGTGCCAAGCCCAGCGGCTAAAACTACCACCGAAACGCTTTTTGCTAAGCATTTTGCGCTAGCTTTGTTTTTTGTGTTTTTGTTCATAACTTTTGCCATTTTTACCCTTAAAATTTAAGGATATTGTAGCATTTAATGATAACAAAATTCCCAAAATCGCCTAAATTTCAAATCCTTAAATTTAAAGGCGTTTTGAGCCTTGTAACTTTAAATCAGCACGAAAAGTTAATCAACACTAACTTTGTGTGATTTAAAATTTGATTTATGGAATAAAGCCCTAAATTTTAAGGCTTTGAGTTAGAATTTAATGCAAATTTCTTTTTAAATTCAGCTGAATTCTATCGGGTCGATGTCGGCTGTGATTTCTTTGAAAGCAAGGGCATAATTTGCCACGCGCAAAAGCGGAGCGTGGGTTTTAGCACGAAGCAAAATGTAAAAGCGGAATTTGTTTTGCATAAGTTCTATGCCACACGCTCCAAAGCCCACTACCTCAACGCTTTTAAGCCTTTTAAATTCAGCACCTAGTTTTTGGCAAAGTTTGCTTGCTTTTTGCTGATTTTTATCCTCGATGACAAGGCGCAAAAGCCTTGCAAAAGGCGGGTAAAGCCCCTTGCGAAATTCAAGCTCATCGCGCAAAAAGGCTTCATAGTCCTTTATGTAGCGTTGCCAAAACTCTTTTTGACGGCTTTGTATCAGCACTCGCCCCACACCTTTGCGCCCAGCACGCCCAGCCACTTGCATAGCCAGAGCCAAAGTCTCTTCTCTTGCCCTGAAATTTGCGCGCCACAAATACTCATCAAGTCCTAAAATCACGCTCAAATCGACACTATGATAGTCGTGTCCCTTTGCAAGCATCGAAGTTCCCACTAAAATGTCGATTTTTTGTTCGTTAAAGTCCTGCAAAATGCCTACAAGTTTTTTTTGCGTGGTCGTGGTGTCGCTGTCAAATTTAGAGATTTTTATGTCCTTAAATTCGCCCACAAGCTCATTTTGCAAGCGTTCGCAAAGTTCGCTCGTGCCGATTTTGCGAGCTTCAAGCATAAAGCCAGCGCAACTAGGACACTGAGTAGGAATTTCGCTCAAAAAGCCACAATAATGGCATTTTAACGCATTTTTGTCTTTATGCAAGCTCATCGCCACGCTACAAAAAGGGCATTGAATGCTTGTGCCACAGCTTTGGCATAAGATTTGACGGAAGTTTGCGCGGGTTGGCAAAAAGATGATAGCTTGTTTTTTCGCCCTTAAACTTGCCCGAATTTCACGCAACACCGTGCTAGAAAGGCTCAGCTCACTCTCATCATAGATAAATTCTTTTTTGCTTTCAAAAAAAGTGCCTTTGAGCCGAAAATGCTTTTGGCGGTAAAAGCTCGTTACGCTGGGCGTGGCTGAGCCTAAAAGCACTTTTATACGCATTTTTGAGCCTAAAAAAAGTGCTAAATCCCTAGCGTTTAGGCGTGGGTTGTCGCTTGCCTTGTAGGAGTTGTCGTGTTCTTCATCAACGATGATGAGTGCGAGCTTGCAAAAGGGCAAAAAGAGAGCCGAACGCGCCCCAGCCACAAGCAAAATGTCCCCATTTGCAAGGCTTTGCAAGGCTTTTTGCTTTTGGGCTTTGCTGATTTTGGAGTGCCACATTATGAATTTGTCCTTAAAATAAAGGCTCAAACGCCTTTGCATTTGCGGGGTAAGGGCGATTTCTGGCATTAAAAGCAAGCACTGCTCGCCTTTTTCTAAATACTCTTTGATTAAACTAATGTAAATTTCAGTCTTGCCGCTGCCTGTGTCGGCAAAAAGTAAGCTCGTGTCGTTTTTTTTGGCAAATTCAAAGGCTTCACGCTGTTTGTCGCTTAAATTTGGAGCGTTTAAAATTTGCGTTTGCTTTGTGGTGTAGGGTTTTGCTGGCTCAAAAGAGTCTAAAACAAAGCCTAGTTTGCAGGTGTAGTAAGAGCTGATAAATGCTGCTAGCTCGCTTTGACTTTTGCTTAAAAGCCTGTTCGTGCTTTGCAAAATGGGCTTTGTTTCAAAGGCTGGTTTATCAACCTTTTTCAGCACTATGCCCTTTACTTCGCCCTTTTTTCCAAGCTCTACAAGCACTTCGCTGTGAATTTCAAGCTCTTTTTCACTCTCATAAGTAAGGGCGTCCAAAAAATAGCCCACAATCGCCACTTCATAGTAGTTCATCAAAACTCTTTGCAAAGCGTGGAATTTAGGCACTCAAAAACGCCCTCATCAGCCTTAAATTCAAAGTCGATGAAAGATTTTGCGCTCAAAAAAAAGCGGTAGTTTCGCGTCCCTGTTTTAAGCCAACCTTTGCGGTTTGAGTTTATGCCACTTGCTAAAATGCTTGCCACGCAGCAGTTTGCCCCGCTCGCACAAGCTGAAATTTGAGCCTTTGAGCAGTAAAACAATCTTTCATTTTCAGCATTTACGCTCGCTTCGTCCAAAACGCTTAACTTCGCGCTTGAATTTGTGATGAAAAATTCATTTTTTGCCGCCGCTATGCCGCTTTGTATAGCCCAAAAATCAGCTTTGAGTTTCAGCAAAAGGGCATCTTGCTTTGGTGCGTTCAGGTAAGGCAGGGCGATGGTAGCTAAAATAGCGATGATACACAAGGCTAAAACAAGCTCTATCAAGCTGAATCCGCCTTTCATTTTTTGATGACTTTAAAAGGACGCTCGGCGTTGATGGTTTTGATGATTTTATCGACTTGTTTGTGGATTTTGTATTGCTCGTAACTCTTGGCGATATAGGAATTTACGAATTCTTTAAGCTCGATTTTCTTGCTACCCTTTGAGAGCAAGTCAATGTCCGTCTCCAAAAAGCTCGCAAAGTCATCAGCACAGCGAATCACAAAGTCCTTTGCATTGACATTGATGATGACTTCTCGTATTTTTTCGTTACTTTCCAAGCACAGCCTCGATTTTCTTTGCGATATCTTCACTTTCTACATTTTTGGTTTTAAGCTCATCTTCTAAACGCGCGATTTCGTTTTTTTGGGCTTCATTTTGAGCTTTGACGCTTACAAGCTCGTTGCGCAGGCTTTCGTTCGTCTCTTTAAGCTCGTTATAACGCTCCAAAAGCTCATTTATCTTGTCTGTGAGCGTGTGGATAATCTTATCATCATACATTGCTTTACCTTTTTAAGAAAATTTTTTATAATTGTAGCAAAAAACTTAAATTTTTGAGCGTTTTTAAGCATTTTTTTGTAAAATTTCATTTTGCTTTCACAAGGATAAAAATGTTTGAACTCACAAGCGACTTTACACCAAGCCCTGACCAAGCTCAGGCGATTGATAACATTGTTAAAAGCATAAAAGCAGGGCATAAATACCAAACTCTGCTCGGTGTAACGGGTTCTGGCAAGACTTTTACTATGGCAAATGTCATCAAGGCTTTAAATATGCCTACCCTTATAATGAGCCACAACAAATCCCTATGCGCTCAACTTTACAGCGAATTTAAGGGCTTTTTTAGCAAGGATTTTGTGGAGTATTTTATTTCTTATTATGATTACTATCAGCCAGAAGCCTATATACCGCGCACTGATGTGTTTATTGAAAAGGATAGCTCAGTAAATGAGGACTTAGAGCGACTTCGCCTTAGCGCAACGGCTTCGCTTTTAAGCTATGACAATGTCATTTGCATAGCCAGCGTTTCGGCTAATTATGGTTTGGGAAATCCTAGCGAGTATGTGGGAATGGTGCTGATTTTCGAGCTTGGAATGACTTTGCCGCAAAAAGAGCTTTTAAAAAAGCTTGTGGATATGGGCTACAAGCGCAATGATAGCTTTTTTGACAGGGCTGATTTTCGCGTGCAAGGCGACATTATAGACATTTATCCAGCTTATTTTGAGGACGAGGTGATTAGGCTTGAATTTTTTGGCGATGAGCTTGATGGAATGTATCATTACAATGTCTTTGAAAACAAAAAAGGCAAGGATTTAAAACGCTTTATCCTTTACCCTACAAGTCAATTTAGCGTGGGCGAAATTCAGCTTAAAAAAGCCATAAAGGGCATAAAGGCTGAGCTGAATGAGCGTTTGGCTTATTTTGAAAATGAAAACAAGCTTGTGGAGTATCAACGCCTTAAACAACGCGTGGAATTTGACATAGAAATGCTTGAAAGCACGGGAATGTGCAAGGGCATAGAAAATTACGCGCTTCATCTTACGGGGCTTAAAAGCGGAGACACGCCTTATACGCTTTTTGATTATTATGCCATAAAGGACAAGCCCTATCTTGTCATCGTTGATGAGTCTCACGCGAGCTTGCCGCAGTTTCGCGGTATGTTTGCAGGGGACAGAAGTCGCAAGCAAACCCTTGTGGAGTATGGTTTTCGCTTACCTAGCGCGCTTGATAACCGCCCCTTAATGTTTGATGAGTTTATCCACAAAAATTGTCAATTTCTCTTTGTCTCCGCAACCCCAGCCGAGCTTGAACTGAATTTAAGTGGGGACAATGTTTTTGAGCAAATTATGCGCCCAACGGGCTTGTTTGACCCTGTGATAGAGCTAAAAGATAGCGACAATCAAGTAGAAATTCTCTTTGATGAGGCAAAAAAAGTTATCGCGCGAAATGAAAGAGTTTTAGTAACTGTTCTTACTAAAAAGCTGGCTGAGGAGCTGACAAGGTATTATTTAGAGCTTGGCTTAAAGGTAAAATATATGCACTCAGACATTGATGCGATTGAGCGCAATGAGCTGATTCGTGGGCTTCGCACGGGAGCTTTTGATATGCTTATCGGCATAAATTTGCTGCGCGAGGGGCTTGACTTGCCCGAAGTTTCGCTGATTGCGATAATGGACGCTGACAAAGAGGGCTTTTTGCGAAGCACGACTAGCCTTATACAGACTATGGGACGGGCTGCGAGAAATGTCAATGGCAAGGTGTTGCTCTTTGCTAAAAAGCTCACAAACTCAATGAAAGAGGCGATTGACATAACAAACAACCGCCGAAAGCTGCAAAATGCTTACAATAAAAAGCACAATATAACGCCAACTTCGGTGCAAAGGCATTTAGAGGACAGCCTTAAAAACGAGCTTGATGATGCTGAAATTTACCGCAAGGGCAAAAATTTAGAAAAAATGCCAGCCAGCGAGCGCGCAAAGCTCATCAAAGAGTTACGCAAAAAAATGCTTGAAGCGGCAAAGGTGCTTGAATTTGAAAAAGCCGCTTCGTTGCGTGATGAGATAAACAAGCTTAAAAACTTGTGAGGGCTGAGCTTGCTTTTTTGTCTTAGCTCTTTTTACCCAATCTCACACATTCACACCTGCAAAAAGCGGGCGTGAGATAAATTTAAGCGATTGCGCTGTATGATTTACGGATTTCTTTGACACGAAACCAAGCGACAACTTCCAAAACCAAATCCGCCAGCAAGAAAAAATAGCCGATGAAAAAAAGCAAAGTCAAATACCCAACTACTCTGCACACAAAGGCGTAAAAGAACAATTTATCGTTTGTTATGTGGGTTAGTTCTTTATAATAACGATACATAAAGAACCACCAACTCAACGCTACCAAAATGCCAAAGATGACGCCAAACACCCCAATACCGCTGATGATATAGTTTATATCGCCTATACCGCCACCCGAATATGAATAATAAACATTTCCACCGACAGTTCCAAGCAAGCTTATCGTAATGATAATACCGCCGACAAAGGGGATAAGTAGCGCAATAATGTAGTTTTTAAGCAAAGTTGTGCTTTTTGAGCCTTTATTTACGCTCATTATGACTAAAAATTGCAACACAATAGCGAGCAATATAGCAACGATATTGACAAAGGGTATCCAAAAAAGCAAATAGCACCCAGCCGCCGCATAAACCTTAAATTTGACGCTTTGCAAATCCCCATCAAATAGCCTATGTTGCAAATCAAAAGCTTGTTTAGTGATATAAATCTCACTCGCCTTGCCATCTTTGCCCACAAAATCAACCTCGCTACCGATAATAGCGTTGATACTCTTGCCCTGAGCGTTTTTTAAATCGCTCGCCGTGTAGGTGTAACGATTGCCATCGTTTCCACCGATAAGTCCGTCTGCTAGGATTTTTCCTTGCATTTTTGCTCCTTGTAAAAAAAATTTTCAAAGCAAATATAGCAAAAAAAACGAAAAGTAAATGATATGAAAAAATATAAAAATTTTTATAAATTTATAAATTTAAGGTTCTTTTTTAAACGCCTTGCTTGTCATACCGATAAATTTTGTCATACTTGATGCGTGCAAAGTATCATAAGAGACGAAAATGTTTAAATTTTACTATACTAATAAATTTTTGTCATACTGATCGATAGCGAAGTATCCATAAATTTAAAGCGTGTCTCAAATTTCTTTGGATTTTTCGTTGCGCTCAAAATGACAAGAGTTTTGTCATAAAAAGCTCCGCCAAAAAGCGGCAAGGGTTTAAAGCCCTTTTAAAAGGCGTTTAAAAAAGCTTTAAATGCCTTAAAAGCTGGTATTTAAGCCTTTAATGAAAGTAGCAAGGCTTGCAAAAGAACAAAGCAAGTAATGAATTTAAGATAAATTTTGCTTGTTTGTGGGCTAAAATTAAGCTTAAAATTTAAGATTAAAATCTAGCTGTAAATTCAATTTTAAATTTTTAGCTTTAAATTTTTAAGATTAAAAATTCAGTTCTAAATTTAGCTCTAAATTCAACCCTAAATTTAGCTTTAAATTTAGGATTAAAATTCGGCTTTAAATTCAGCTTAAAGTTGCCTTGTCTTTGCTTTTGATAAGCTCGTTTAAAAATTCAGCAATTTGCTCTTTTTGCCCTTGCGAAATGCCCTTAAATTCAGCATTTATAAGGTTGTTGAGCAAGTCTTCATTCAGCAAATCGCTGTCATTAAATTCCCTTGCTTTTTGCAGGATTTTAAGCACTCTTAAATCTTTTTGCATTGTGTTTGTCCTTAAATTTGGGCTTTTGCTTTATCTTTCAGCACGATGACACTAGCAAATCTTTGCGCTGTCGCATTTTTCCTGTAAGAAAAAAAGCGTTCATCATCAAAGCTACAAATTCCGCAGTCTTTTATGTCGCTTATGCCGAGTTTTAAGGCTTGATTTTTCACAAGAGCCTTTAAATCAAGGCGGTTGTCGCTTACAAATTCGCTAAAATTTGCTTTTGCATAAGCTAAAATTTCTCCGCCCAGCTCGTAATTTGCCCCGCAAATGCTTGGTGCAATGATAAGCGTAAAGTCCTCGCTTTTAAGGCTTTTTTCACGCGCTTTCATCGCTAAAACCGCTTTTTCAAGGATATTTTCAAAACAGCCCTTGCGCCCTGAATGCAAAGCCGCCACAAAGCCCTTTTTGTGCCACAAAAGCAAGGGCAAGCAATCAGCACTCAAAACGCAAAGCCCAACGCCCACTTTATCGCTCATCAGCCCATCGCACTCGTATTTTTCGCGTTTTGGCTCGTAAAATTCAACCAAATTTGAGTGAATTTGCTCCATAAAAACGGCTTTTTTGATGAAAGGTAAATTAAAAATTTGCTCTTCAACTATAAGCCCACGAAAGCCCATAAAATCGCGCCCAAAAGCACAAAAAGCCGTGCAAAATTCATTGTCTAATAAAGATAAGAAATTTTCTCTATGTCCTGCCACGAAAGCCCTTTTTGCCCTAAATTTGCCTTTTCAAACTCATCATTTTGCGCCACAAAATGCGCTTGTGTTGGGCTTGATTTAGAATTTTGGCTGTTAAAGCCTTGCATTTTGATTATGCGTGCGGTGTATCGAGCGAGTAAATCGCTTTCTACATTTACTCTGCGCCCTACTTGATAGCTACCAAACAAGCTTTCTTTGAGCGTGAGCGGGATTAAAGTAAGGCGAATGCCGTTTTGATAGACTTCATTTATGGTTAAACTTATCCCATCAATCGCCACAGAACCTTTTTGCGCCATAAATTGAGCTAAATTTGGCGGGATTTTCACAAAAAAATCCACTCCATTTTCGTTGCGCTCTATGCGTGAAATTTCGCCCACTCCGTCAATGTGTCCTTGTAGCAAATGCCCATCGATTCGCTCTCCATAGCGCAAAGCTGGCTCGATATGCACCTTATCACGCAGGTTTTCAGTGGCTATGTGCGTGCGCGTTTCCCTTGAAAGCTCTACTACAAAGCCGTTTGTAAAGACTTGTGTTACAGTAAGACAAGCGCCATTTACCGCTATGCTGTCGCCTAAACTTGGTTTGTGCCTTGCGATAAGGCTTAAAGTGTTGTTTTGGTAGGATTTTACACGCGCGATTTCACGCACAAGCCCGTTAAACATTTTTATCCCTTTTAACTTTATTCATCATCAAGCCTTTTTATCATTAAGTCAATCCCCCCCCCCCTCGCTGCTTCTTTGAAATGATATTCTAAATTTTCACTTGGGTAGCTTATCTCTCGTTTTTCATTTTTTTCGTGCTTAAATTCTTGCGCAAGCAAGGGCGGCAACTCTTTTTTGATGAGCGTTTTTAGGGACATATCCATTCCGTGTTCTAAATTTTTGATGAATTTACCATCAATCTCACTTTCATCTTTTATCAAATGCAAAGTGGCGTTGTAGCCTAAATTTCGCAAACTTTCATAAAATTTATATTTTTCTTGGGGTAAGGCTATGCGGTCTTGTGCCGAATGATAGGATATATATAAGGGTTTGTGGTGTAAAGTGCTTGTCTTTAAATGCTCTTCGTCAAAAACACTGCGGATTTTGGCGTGTGCGGGAGAGAAAAAATAAGGCGAATTTTTGTTTTGAGTCCAAAATGACTTAGTTGTAAAATTAACTAGGAGATTATTATTACCACACCCAGTTAATTCTAGGTATTTTTCATAATCAATTTGTTTATTTAAAATATATAAAAAACAAGTGCTTACATAGCTTGAATTTTCCACTACCCCATCTATAAGCCACGGAGCAAATTTAGCGCACAAAAGTGCCAGATAACCTCCGTGTGAAGTGCCAAACAGCAAGGTTTTGGGCGTTTTTTTAAGCTTAAATTGAGCGTGATTTTTGCGCACAAAACAAAGGGCGTTTAAAATGTCAAGGGCTTGCATAAGACCAAAATTTTGATATTCATTTTTAGTGGGCTGCAAACTTGCCGTGAAAACTAATTTTTTATCACTTTGAAAACGCCCTTCTCGTTTCAGCCTGCCTATTTCATCGTCAAGATAAACCCAAATGTCTTGTTCATCTTTACATTTATCAAACGATATACCAAGCGCGGCGCAAGTTTGTGTCAGTATAACTGTGTCAATGTTATCAAAATATGTTTTTGCTCCAAGTTCGTGGCGATTTTGTATGCAGTGGTAATTCACCAAAAGCACCGCCACGCTGTAATTTTCAGCCACAAATTCAGCGATATGTTGCGTGTAGCTGTCATTTACAGCGTCCATTCCACAGCCTGGCAAAAAGACAAATACAGCTTGTGCGGGCTTTTTTTCATCAAAAATGACCTTAAATTCGAGCTTTGACTCTCTTTTTATATTAAGCTCTATGTCATCGGTGCTGGTTATTTCATACACTTTGCTTTGAAGCATTTTTGTCCTTGTTTTTAAAAATTTATCAGTTTAACTTAGCGTTTTGAATTTGCCACGCAAAAATTTACTCATACTTTTTGTTTGCAATGGCAAAAACATTTGCCTTTGCGAATTTTACCCAAAAATTGCGTGAAAAAAGAAAGATTTGCGAAAATTTAATATATAATTTGAGTTTTATTTGAGTAAATTTCAAATAAAAAGCAAAAATTTAGGGCAAAATGGCAAAATAAAGCGCATTTAAATGCTACGCTGTTTTTTAAGAAAGCGAATTTGTAGGAATTTAAGGGGACAAAGGCGAAGGATTTGCGAAAAGTTTTAGTTTGATTTAGACTAGGAAAGAGTAAATTTATGTTTGATGTTATAGTAATCGGCGGCGGACACGCAGGCATCGAAGCTTGCGCTGTGGCTGCTAGAATGGGCAAAAAAACCCTACTTTTAACCACGCTCATCGAGCAAATCGGGGCTGCTTCGTGCAACCCTGCCATAGGTGGTTTAGCCAAAGGGCATTTGGTGAAAGAGCTTGATGCTATGGGCGGATTTATGGGGCTTATCACGGATAAATCGGGCATTCAGTTTCGCGTGCTTAATGAAAGCAAGGGCGTTGCCGTGCGTGGCTCACGCGCTCAAATCGATATGGACGCCTATAAAATCAACGCTAGAAACGCGCTTTTTGCCTTAAAAAATTTGCAAATTTCACAAGAACAAGCTGTTGAATTTATCGCTGAAAATGACGAGATAAAGGGCGTTCGCACAAATTTACACAACGAATACCTTGCCCAAAAAATCATTCTCACCACAGGCACTTTTTTAAGTGGGCTGATACATATCGGCAAGCGGCAAATCAAGGCTGGGCGCGTGGGCGAAATGCCATCTTATGAGCTTTCAAGCTCGCTTCAAAGTTTGCCCTTGCGAGTGGGACGGCTTAAAACAGGCACTTGCCCAAGAGTTGATGCAAAGAGTATTGATTTTAGCGTGCTTGAACTTCAAAACGGCGATGAAAACCCCAAACCATTTAGCTTTCGCACTAAAAATTTTGCTCCAAATCAGCTTCCTTGCTTTATCGCTCGCACGAATTTAACTACACACGAGCTAATCCGCGCAAATTTTTACCGCGCGCCCCTTTTTACAGGGCAGATTGAGGGTGTGGGACCGAGGTATTGCCCGTCCATTGAGGACAAAATCAACCGCTTTGCAGACAAAGAAAGCCATCATCTTTTCATCGAGCCGCAGACAAAAGATGCTATGGAGTATTATATCAACGGCTTTTCGACTTCTTTGCCTTATGAGGTGCAATTATCGGCACTTCACAGCATACAAGGCTTTGAAAATGCTATTATAACGCGCTTTGGTTATGCTATTGAGTATGATTATGTCGAGCCAACGCAGTTAAAGCATACTTTGGAGACAAAAAGCGTGAAAAATCTTTATTGTGCGGGGCAAATCAACGGCACGACAGGCTATGAAGAAGCAGCAGCGCAGGGCTTTATGGCTGGTGTGAATGCCGCCCTTGCCATTGAGGGCAAGAAGCCCTTTGTTTTGGGGCGCGATGAGGCTTATATAGGCGTGATGATTGATGATTTGGTGATTAAAGGCACGAAAGAACCTTATAGAATTTTTACTTCGCGGGCTGAGTATCGCTTGCTTTTGCGTGAGGAAAATGCGATTTTACGGCTTGGCAAATATGGCTATGAGTTTGGCTTACTTGATAATGCTGAATTTGCCTTTATAAATGAGGCTAAAAGTGCTGTGAGTAAGGGTTTAGAGTTTTTGCTGAACACTCAATGGACGCCAAATTCGGCTAACAACGCCTTTTTAGAGCAGCTTAATGAAGAAAAAATAAGCTCTGTTGTGTCCTTGCAAAAGATAGTTGCCCGTCCTAGCTTTACAGCGCAAAAGTTACGCGAGCTTGATGAGAGATTTGCGCTTTTGAGCGAGTATTGTTTGAGTGAGATTATGAACGAGGCGAAGTATCATCACTACATAGCCCAGCAAAAAGAGCAAATTCAAAAGATGAGGGCATTAAGCGAGCTTGAAATCCCTGAAAATTTTGACTTTAAAAGCGTTTCGGGGCTTAGCAATGAAGTGGTGGAAAAGCTCACTCAAATCCGCCCGCCAACGCTCTATGCGGCAAGCAGGATAAGCGGCATAACCCCAGCCGCCCTTGACATACTGCAAATTTACATTAAAATGCAAAGCAAAGCGCGAAAAAAGGCTGATTGAGCGGATTTGCGTGGCTTTCAAAGCCTAAAAATTCACAGATTTTGCAATATCGTTTGAATTTTGCTTAAATTTCAAGCAAAATTTACCAAGTTTTTAGTAAAATCTCACATTTAGAAATGGCGACATTTATCAAACCAAATTTTAAGGGCAAAAATGAAAAATCTAATCATAGTCGAATCCCCAGCAAAAGCCAAAACCATAGGCAATTTTTTAGGCAAGGATTATGAAGTGATGGCGTCAAAAGGACACATTCGCGACTTGCCAAAATCAAGCTTTGGCATAAAAATCGATGATGAAAACTTTGTGCCAGAGTATAGAGTGTCAAGCGACCATTCTACCATAGTTAAAGAGCTTAAAAGCAAGGCAAAGTCCGCTAAACAAGTCTATCTAGCTACCGATGAGGACAGAGAGGGCGAGGCTATCGCTTATCACATAGCTAAGGCTATTGACAAGGACGAAAACGCCTTGCCCCGCATAGTTTTTCACGAAATCACGCAAAGTGCGATTGAAAATGCGCTCAAAAACCCACGCAAACTTGATATGAACAGCGTAAATGCCCAGCAAGCCCGCCGTTTGCTTGACCGCATAGTCGGCTACAAGCTCAGCCCGCTTTTAGCAAGTAAGATTCAAAAAGGCTTGTCCGCTGGGCGCGTGCAAAGCGCTGCGCTTAAAATCGTGGTAGATAGGGAGCGCGAGATAAAGGCTTTTGTGCCGATAGAGTATTTTAGTATAGATATGATTTTCAGCAAGGATTTAAACGCCGAGCTTGTGGAATTTGAGGGCAAAAAACTTGAAAAATTAAGCCTTACTAACAAAGACAGGGCAAAACTCATCTTAAATGCGTGTCAAAAGGCTGAATTTAGCGTAGAAAGCATAGAGAGCAAAGAGCGCAAAATCGCCCCACAGCCGCCTTTTATGACTTCTACCTTGCAGCAAAGTGCGTCCAACGCGCTTGGCTTTAACCCTAAAAAAACGATGATGCTCGCTCAAAAGCTTTATGAGGGCGTTAAAACTCATCAAGGCACGATGGGCGTTATCACTTATATGCGAACGGACAGCCTAAATTTAGCAAAAGAAGCCCTAGAAAACGCAAGAGAACACATCAAGGCGAACTTTGGCGACAAATACTTGCCCGCAAAGCCCTGTGTGTATGCGACAAAGAGCAAGGGCGCGCAAGAAGCGCACGAGGCGATTCGCCCTACAAATTTAAGTTTTACGCCCCAAATCGCCACTAAATTTTTAGAAAAAGATGAGCTAAAACTCTACACGCTCATCTACAACCGCTTTTTAGCCTGCCAAATGAGCGCGGCTTTGTCTCAAACTCAAAGCGTTTTCGTGCGAGGGGATAAGGCTTTGTTTAAGATAAGTGGGCGCAAAATCCTATTTGACGGCTTTTACAAAGTCTATGGCGATATGGACAAGGACAAAATTTTGCCTGATTTAAAAGCAAAACAAGTGCTTAAAGTGCAAGATTTGCAGATGAATTCACATTTCACTGAGCCGCCATCTCGCTACTCAGAAGCTGGACTTGTCAAAAAGCTTGAAAGCCTTGGCATAGGGCGTCCTAGCACTTATGCGCCCACTATTTCCATACTCACAAGCCGCGATTATGTCAAAATCGAAAAAAAACAACTTGTCCCCACAGAGGTAGCTTTTAGCGTGGTAGAAGTGCTTGAAAAGCACTTTGGCGACATAGTCGATGCTGAATTTACTTCAAAATTAGAGGACAAACTTGACAGCATAGCCGATGAAAAAGCCGATTGGCAAGGCGTTTTGCGTGAATTTTACTTTCCTTTTATGAGAAAGATTGATGAGGGCAAAAAAAACATAAGCTCCTTAAAACAAAGCATACCCACAGGAGAAAACTGCCCAGAGTGTGGCAAAGAGCTGGTAAAACGCAAGAGCCGTTTTGGCGAGTTTGTAGGGTGCAGCGGCTATCCAAAATGCAAATACATTAAACGCGAAGAAAGCGCGCAAAATGCTGAATTTAAGGACACTGAGCTAAGTGGTGAAAATAGCGTTTGCGAAAAATGTGGCAAACCTATGGTGCAAAAATTTGGGCGAAATGGCGCATTTTTAGCGTGCAGCGGCTATCCAAAATGCAAAAACGCTAAGTCCTTAGGCGGACAAAAAGAACGCAAGGTAGTAGAGGGCGTAAAATGCCCTGAGTGCGGTGGCGAGATAGTTGAGAGAATGTCAAGGCGTGGGAAATTCTATGGCTGTGGCAACTACCCAAAATGCAAATTCATCAGCAACTACAAACTCGTTGATGAAAAATGCGAAGAATGCTCAAACGCCTATCTAGTCATCAAAGAGCTGAAAAAAGGCACTTTTTTAGAATGCCCTAAATGCAAGGCTAAAAAGCAGGTTGAAAGCACTTGAAAGGCGATTTATAGGCTTTTTGAGGCGTTGATTTTATTTTTGGCAAAAGAAATTTTTTCGGGTTTATTTTAAGTTTTGTAAATCAAAGTGATTGTAATTTTCTTTCGACATAGATTTCAAAGCAAATTTTGGTGCAATGAAAATTCAAAAAAAGTATAAAACAAACAGCTTGATATCCCAAAATATAACCATCGCAAGCAAGTGCAAATGCACAAGCGTGGCAAGCCACAAGAAAGCAAATTTACCACAAAATAAGGCGTAAAACCCTACATTTTATCATACTGGGCGCAGCAAAGTATCCATAAAATTGAAGTGCGAGTTTATACTTTTAAAGTATGGATTTTTGTTCGTTTTACTCGCTCAAAATGATAATGTTTATCATACTTTTATAAATTGTCATACTGAGCGGTAAGCGAAGTATTCATAAATTTAAAGCGTGTCTTAAAATCCTTTGGATATTTCGCTAACGCTCAATATGACAATATGGAGTTTTTACTACGGCTGCGCCTTGCAAGTCGCTCGGTCGCTTTCTAGCGAAAGCTCAAAATGACAAGATGAGCCGTCATTGCGGCATTTGCGAAAGCAAAGCGTGGTGAGCACAGCAAATTTAGCGTGTTGCGTGGCAAGGCATTATAAATTCAGCAACTCAGTGTGGCAAGCACGGCAAACTCAGTGTGGCAAGCGTGGCAATAAAACGGCACAGCATAAATTTAACGCTTTTTAAACTTAAATTTACCTTTTAAATTTGCTCAAAATGCGTGAATTTGGCTTACACATTATAAACCCCAGCCTTGTATTTGGCTAAATTTTCGTCCTTTTCAAACCACTTTATAGTGCGTTTTAAGCCCTCTTCAAGTGAAATTTTGCTTCGCCACGAACTTGCGTTTTGGAGCTTTGAGCTGTCGCAAATGAGCTTGAAAACCTCGCTGTTTTTGGGGCGAATTCGGCTTTTGTCTTGCGAAATTTGCACCTTTGTGTTGCAAATTTTTTCTATCATTTCAAGCACTTCTTGCATACTCACGCCCCTGCCGCTGCCTATGTTAAAGGTTTCGCCATAGTTTTCAAGCCCCAAAAGGCTCACAAAGCCCTCGCAGGTATCTTGCACGAAATTCAAGTCTCTTATGGGCGTCAAATCCCCAAGTTTAAGCGTTTTTGCCCCGCTTAAAATCTGCGTGATGATAGTGGGTATGATAGCCCTTGCGCTTTGGCGCGGACCATAGGTGTTAAAGGGGCGCGCGATGATAACGGGCAGCTCAAAGGCGTTAAAATAGCTCATCGCAAGCATATCGGCAGCAATTTTGCTCGCTGAGTAAGGGCTTTGCGGCTGTAAGGGGTGCTTTTCATCGATGGGCGTGTAAAGTGCCGTGCCATAGACTTCGCTTGTGGAGGTGTGTATGAATTTGCGCACCTTGTGGCGTTTGGCGGCTTCAAGCATATTTAAAGTGCCTTGAATGTTCGTATCCACATAGCTTTGCGGGGCAAGATAAGAGTAAGGTATCGCGATGAGCGCGCCCAAATGCAGCACGAAATCCACTCCATCGCAAATTTTGTCGCAAAAAAAGGCATCGCGCAAATCCCCGCTTAACACCTCAATCTCGCCCAAACACGAGATATTTTCTAAATTTCCCCAAAAATTAAACGAGTTGTATTGACTCAAAGCACGCACCTTGTAGCCTCTCTCGTGCAGCGTTTCGCACAAATGCGAGCCGATAAAACCATCAGCACCCGTGAGTAAAACCATCTCTTTCATCTTTGTCCTTTTTTGCTTTTTAAGGCTTGTTTTTGGCTGAATTCTAGCAAATTTTGCTTTCATTATGATTTATAAATTCATAAATTTTTCATCAAAAAACAAGGCGTAAATTTCTTGCAAAGGCTTGCTTTGCCACGCTTTGTGGGCTTTTGGTTGTGTTTTTTTCTTTTGCGAAAGCCTTGTGGCGATTTGCAAAATAACTGCTTTAAATTTAGGCTTGGAACGGCTTTTGCTTGCAAAAACGCAGATTGAAGGGAAAAAATTTCATTTTTGAAAGGATTTTCCTATGAGTAGTATGGCTACACAAGTGGCAAACACCACAGCGCAAAGTTTGCTGAATTTTAACAAGGCGCAAAACCCTTTTTCATCAGCTTTTAGCGAGATGATAGATAGTTTCGAGCAAGCATTAAGCACAAATTCAAGCCTTTTTTCGGCGACAAATACCTTGTCTTTCAACACGAGCGTGTCAAGTGGCGCATTTGTCGCCCCTTGGGCTGGGGGCGGCATAGATAGCTTTGGCAACCCTATCGTGTATCTTGGCTACGCGATACCCTACGCCACAAAGACGGTAAGTCTCAGTACCTTGCTGAGTCAAAACGCCGATAACACCTTGCCTACAAAGGCATTTGACACGAGTGAGTTAAACTCAATCAGCCGTGAGCAGCTTGAAGCCATCAGCAAAGATATGCTTAAAACGGAGTTAAAGGCTGATGATGGCCTTCAAACTATCTTTTTTAGGGACGCTCAAAGCCTTGAATTCACGCAAGACACGCTCAGCAAAGAAAGCATAGCCGCACTTAAAGCTACTTTCGGGGCTGAAAGTTTTTTAGAGCGAGAAGACGGCTCTGTGGTGCTTACTGACAAGGCTGAAAAGTTTGTAAGTGGCTGGAAAAAGGCACTAGAAAGCGTAAAAGATGCTCAAAGCACGCTAGACTCACTCATCAAAAAGGACGCGAATTTTGACGGCGAGTTGAGTGGCGATGAGCTAGGCTCTCAAAGCGTCTTGCAAAGCACTATCACAACGACTACCAAAGTGGTGTTGTTTTTGTGGGTAACCCAAAGCGTGTCAAGCAGCTCACTAAAAGACGCTTGGGCGCTGAACTCACAAAGCTGGGAGCAGTTTAAGAGTGCTTTTGCTGAATTTTTTAGCGAAAAGGACGAAAAAAGCGCAAATTCAAGCAAAAGCGCAAAGGCTGATGAGAGCGCGGATGTGAGCAATGAAACTTCGCAAAAGGCTTTTGATAAGGCGAAATTTTTTTACGCGCATTTAAACAACTCTTTCGCGCTGATGAGCGCATCTTTTGTGGGCGCTTATCAAGCCAAAGATTTGAGCCTTGATTTGCTTGGAAGCGTGGTGTTTGATTTAGCGCAAACTAGCTTGAATTTGCAGAGCAAATTTTTAGCCCAAAACAAGGCTTGAAATTCACAAGCAGTATAATTTCGCAAGGGCGGGCAAAACCTCGCCCCATTTCATCACGCTTTTTTGCTATAATGAGCGAAAATTTGCAAATTTAAGGGGCAAAAATGGACACCAAAACGCTCAAACAAGAGGAATTTAAAGGCTCGATTTACATTAAGGCAAAGCGTTATACCTATGAAAAGGGCGGCAAAAAGCACTCGTGGGACTTCATCGAAAGCTTAGATAGCGTGAGCGTGCTGCTTTATCACAAAGAGCGGCAGAGCTTTATTTTCGTGCGACAATTTCGCATTCCTTTGTGGGACTATCAAATGCGCAACAATATCTCTTTGCCCAAAAGCGAGCTAGGATACTCTGTCGAGCTTTGTTCTGGGCTTGTGGATAAGAATTTAAGCGTTGAGGATATAGCAAAAGAAGAGTGCCTTGAAGAGCTTGGTTACCTGCCAAAGCACCTTGAAAAAATCGGCGAATTTTACAGCGGTTTTGGCTCAGGCGCGAGCAAGCAAAGCCTTTTTTACGGCGAAGTTGATGAGAGTGATAAAAGGGGCAAGGGCGGCGGTGTCGATGATGAGGAAATAGAAAGCATTTTTGTGAAAGTGGCTGAATTTGAAAAATTCAGCAAAAAAGTCATTCACGCGGCGAGTTTTGAATTCGCTTATCTTTGGTTTATGAGGCACAAAGCCCAAAAATATGGGCTTTGATACTATTGCGCTGGGGTTTCGTCAAAGGTTTGGGCGAGCATTTCGTTGTTGTTGCGAGAAATGGCTATCATCTCTTTGAACACCTCAAAGAGTTGCCTTGAACCGCCCTCAGCATTTTGGCAGCAAGAGACGATTTTATCATAATAGCTTTCATCGTGTCTAGCTGAAAGCTCAATAGCTTCATTCATATTTTCGTGCACTCTTTGGTGCGGGTCGTTGATTTGCGGGAACATTACATTTGTGCCAAAACGCTTTCTGCCGTCTCCTGCTACCCATTTGCCTAAGCGGCAATTAAACTGGTCGCTGAGCTTTTTGCCAGAATGCGAGAAAATCTCTTTGTAGCCGTTGAGCTTAAAGACGACATGGTCGAGCTTTACTAAGGATACAAAGGTTTCTGATACGATAGCGGCTGAATTTGCGCTGCTTGCGTGGGCTTGCTCGCGTAACTTGTCAAACTGCTCGGTAAAGCGCGTGATATGCGTGCTGCTGTCTGTGGAGACTTTTTCTACCTGCTCGCTTTGGGTAAACATTTCGTTTGCGTTTTGCTTTAACAAGTTGATATTCATCTCTACCTCAGAAGTGGCTTTTTGGGTTTTTTCGGCAAGTTTTCGCACCTCATCAGCCACGACAGCAAAGCCTCGTCCGTGTTCGCCCGCACGAGCCGCCTCGATAGCGGCGTTGAGTGCTAAAAGGTTGATTTGGTCAGACACCGCCTTAATCAACTCAATGACATTTGAGATATCATCGACACTTTTGTGAAGCACTGTCGCCGTGTCGCGGGATTTGTTCGCGCTTTCCATTATGTCGTTTAAGGACGAAGTGATGGAGTCTGTTATCTCGCCAAGCTCGCTCATAGACTGAACGGCTGCGTTTGAGATTTTAGCGATATTTTCTGCCTTTAAGACATTGTCATTCATATCGTTTTGCACGGCAACGACATCTTCAAGAGTGCCGTCTAAAAGCACTGTGCATAATTTTTTTTGTAAGCTACCGCCGCCTTGTCCTTTATCTTGGTTTGCAAGCTGCTCTTTGAGTGCTGAATTTTCGCTACTCAAACGAGCGATTTGCTCTTTAAGCACCTGAATTTCTTGACTGCTGCCAGAAGTTTCTGCATTGTCTTTTGAACCAAACACGATTTGCCTCCTATTCTTTGGAGTAGCTAGCCAGATACTGCCCTAGCTCCTCTTTGACTTGTAATTTTTCTTTTTTAAGCCTTGAAATTTCAAGGCTGTCAAGGCGAATTCGCCCCGCCTCGGCGTCTTTTATCTTGTCATCAAGCTCGTTGTGCTTTTCAAACAAGCTGTCAAAACGCCCGTCCTTGCCTTTCAGCTCGGTCATCAACTCTCTATACTCGTGCCACATAACTCGTCCTTTACGAAAAAATTTGTAAAATTATAACGAATTTTTGCAAAAAAAGGGCTAAAAATCTTAAATTTCTCGCACAAAATTTGCAAAAATACAATTTTCAGCGAAAATTCAGCTTACAAGGCTTGAATTTTGCGCTAAAAATTCACTTTTAGCGGGAATTCTTGCGAATTGTGCGCAAAGTCGAAGCGGCGATTTTGATTTTCTTGCTCGTGCCGTCTTCAAGTTTGATGCGCACGGTGCGTAGATTTGGCAAAAATCGCTTTTTGGTTTTGTTGTTGGCGTGGCTGACATTGTTGCCTACCATAGGGGCTTTGCCCGTGATTTGACAAACTCTTGACATCGTTTTTCCTTTATTTTAAAATAAAACGCACATTTTAGCAAAATAAACTTAAAAAATTCCAAATTTTTAGGATTTTTTATAAATTTTGACTAAAATTTGAATTTTAAAGCTATTTTATGGGTTTAAGGCTGAGAATTTGTGCCTTAACAGCGCAGTAGTTTTAGTGGAATTTGACTTTGGTTTTGGAAAAAGCGTTTGCAAAGCTCATCAGCAAGCTATCATTAAGCAAGGTGCTAAATCTAGCGCAAGCGTTAAAGGGCTAAAAATTCAAGCAAATTTTTCTCAGCTATGTTGTGATTATACAAATAAGGGCGCAAAAGTTTTGCTATCCTTGCTTTGCGGTAGTTTTCTTTAAATTTTTTGGGGATTTTTTCGCATTTTTCATACTCAAAAATCAAAGCCCTTTCGCCCATAAAAACAACGCCTATACGCCCAGATACCACGCTATCGCCTTTCATCATCTCTTTTCTTTGCTTTGCACTCAGCACCACACCCTTTTGCTTGATGGCTTTGGCGATGAGACTTTCGTTTTTCGCGCACAGCAAAATGCCCTTAAATTCAGCTATTTCGCCCGCACACAAGCCTTGCGTGTCTTTTTCAAGGTAGGCAAAACTTTTTTTCACCCCAGCACCAAAACGCTGCAAAAAAGGCGTGGCAAAATGCTTGCGGATAAAGTTTCGCTCGTATTTTTCATCTTCATTGCTCTCATCGTTAAAAAATTTGATTTGATTTTCTTCTAAAAAGGCTAAAATTTCAGCCTTTGGCGTGTTTAAAAGCGGACGGATAAGCGTAAAATTCGCCCTTTTTTCGCACTCTTTCATTCCCAAAAGTTCCACAAAACCCGCCCCGCGCCCAAACTGCCTTAAAAACCACTCAAATTTATCATTTAAATGATGAGCCACAAGCAAGTTTGTGTAGCCAAATTCAGCACAAAGTGCGTCAAAAAATTCATAGCGAAAGGCGCGGGCTTGGTGCTGAAAATCTTTGTCAAATTTTGGGGCGCATTTGATGAAAATTTTTTTGTCAAACTCACGCGCCAAAACCCTAGCCGAGCGTTCTTCTTCATCGCTTTGTGCGCGCATTTTGTAATTTATCATCGCTAAATCAAAGCAAACGCCCATTTTTACAAGGGCATAAAAAAGTGCCGTGCTGTCGCTCCCATAAGAAAAAGCGAGCAAATTTTTGCCCTTTTTTAAAAGGCTTAATGTTTCATCATTAAATTTAAGTCCGCTTGAATTTTCGCCCTTTTTGCTTGAATTTTCGTGTGAATTTAGGCTATTTTGCTTTGAATTTTTTTTCATCAAATTTGCCTTAATGCTGTGGCGATGAGCTTTTTATCCACGCTTTGGGTGATGAGACATTCATAAATTTTGCCCTGTTTTAAAGCTCCGCATTTGCTTTCGTTGATGAGAATTTCTCCGTCTATGTCCCTGTCCCAGCGCAAATCCTTGCCGCCGATGAAAAACTCTCCCTCGCTGCTTTTGCCCACACAAACTACTTCTCGCACCTTGCCAAGCTCTTTTTCAAAGCTTTTTTCTATCTTAAAATCCACGATTTTTTCTATTTGTTTTAGGCGCAAATTTATGGTTTTTTGTGGAATTTGGGGCATTTCATAAGCCTTTGTGTCCTCTTCTTTGGAGTAGCCAAAAATGCTGATTCTATCAAAATCAAAGCCCCTTATAAACTCGCAAAGCTCGTTAAATTCAGCCTCGCTTTCGTGTGGGTGTCCTACGATAAAGCCCGTGCGTAAAAAGCTCTCATCAGCATTTCGCATTAAATTTAAAAGCTCTATCAAACGCGCCTTGTTCGCTCCGCGTTTCATCAAAGAAAGCATTTTGTCGCTGATGTGTTGCAAGGGCATATCAAAATAATTGACAAAAACCTTTGAAGCGATGATTTTTTCGATGAGCGCAAGGCTCACACTGGTGGGATAAAGATACAAAATCCTAGCCGCGCGCACGCCCCTTATGCACTCAACTTCGCTTATAAGCTTGATGAGTCCGTCCTTTTGCCCCTCATCAAGCAAATAAGAGCTTGTATCTTGGGCGATGAAAGAAAAGTCAAAAAAGCCCTGCGCTACAAGGTTTTGCACTTCTTTGATTATGCTTTTAAGTGGGCGAGAGCGCAATCTGCCCTTAAAATTTGGTATGGCGCAAAAAGAGCAGTGTTGATTGCAGCCCTCAGCGATTTTCACAAAGGCGTGAAAATTTGAATTTGTGATGATTCTTTTCGTGTTTTCGCCTTGCAAATACGCTGAATTTGAAAACAAATTTGTCCGCTTTAAAATCAACTCATCAATGCGCTCAAAGTCGCTTGTGCCTGTGAATAAATCAACTTCTGGCAAGGCTTTTACAAGCTCATCTTTATAGCGTTGCATCAAACAGCCCGTTACTACGAGCAAAGAGCCTTTTTTACGCTGTTCGTGCAGGCTTAAAATGCTTTTTATGCTTTCTTCTTTTGCGCTTTTGATAAAGCCGCAAGTATTTACTATAAGCACATCAGCACTACTTGGCTCGCTCACAATGTCGTAGTTTTCAAGGCGTCCTAGCATTATCTCGCTATCGACTAAGTTTTTGTTGCACCCAAGTGAGTGCAAATAAAGTTTTGACATAAATTATCCTTGTTAGCTTTTTGAAATTTAAATTTGCTACAATTTCAAAATTATATCACAAAAAAGCGAATTTTTATGGATACTTACGAATACAGCGAGCTGTTAAAGGCTCTAAAAAACAAAGTGGCAAATGTCGCTTCTATCATCAAGCCACAGGACATTAAGGCGCGGCTTGATGAGATAGAACGGGTAGAAAATGCGCCTGATTTTTGGCAAGATATACAAAAAGCGGGCATCATCGGCAAGGAAAAGGCTAAAATTTCAGCCTTGCTGAAAAACTATGAAAACGCACTTGCTGCTATAAACGATGCGAGCGAGCTTTTTGAGCTGGCAAATAGCGAAAACGACCTTGAAACGATAAATGCACTTTTTGATGATGCGCAAAAGCTTGAAGATACCATTACTAGCCTTGAAATTTCTATGCTTTTATCGGGCGAAAATGACGGCAAAAACGCCATTGTGAGCATTCACCCGGGAGCTGGGGGGACTGAGAGCAACGACTGGGCGAGTATGCTTTATAGAATGTATTTGCGTTTTTGCGAAAGGGAAGGCTTTAAGGTAGAGACACTAGACTTTCAAGAAGGCGATGAAGCGGGACTTAAAGATGTGAGCTTTTTGGTAAAGGGCGAAAACGCTTATGGCTACTTAAAGGCTGAAAATGGCATTCACCGCCTTGTGCGAACAAGCCCTTTTGATAGTGCAGGGCGTAGGCACACGAGCTTTTCAAGCGTTATGGTAAGCCCTGAACTTGACGATGACATTGAGATAGAGCTTGAAGAAAAGGATTTGCGCTTTGATTATTACCGCGCAAGTGGTGCTGGTGGGCAGCATATCAACAAAACAGAAAGTGCGGTTCGTATCACTCACGCTCCAAGCGGGATTGTCGTGCAGTGTCAAAACGACAGAAGTCAGCACAAAAACAAAGCCACAGCGTTGAAAATGCTTGCTTCGCGCCTTTATGAGCTAGAAAGAATGAAACAACAAGATGCGGCAAATGCTGGCGAAAAAAGCGACATAGGCTGGGGGCATCAAATCCGCTCTTATGTGCTTTTTCCTTATCAGCAAGTCAAAGACAACCGCTCAAATGAAGCCTTTACAAATGTAGAAAGCATTTTAGACGGGGATATTAAAAAGATGATTGAAGGCGTTTTAATAGCACTTAAAAGCTGAATTCTTGGCGCTGGTTTGGTAAAAAGCTGAGTGCAAAGACATTGATAAATTTACTCTAATAAGGACAAAAAATGGCAAAGGCAATGTTAAATTCACAAAAAAAATTTTGTGGAGTATTTGGAGCAAGTGAATGCGCTTGTGAAAGAGGCTGGGCTTGATAAAAACAAAGATACGCTCATTAAGTCCATAAAAGAGCAAGAATTGCTCGTGCCTATTGTAGGCAATTTTAATGCTGGCAAAAGCACGGCTTTAAACATTTTTTTAGATGAGAATGTTTTAAGCACCGCAAGTAAAGCTGAAACGGCTTTGGCTACGGAGCTTCGCTATACAGATGGCGAGAGTTATGTGGAGGGCGTGAAAGAAAATGGGCAAAGCCTAAGTTTAACAGAATTTAGCACTCTTAAAGATAGGGCGAGTGAGTTTCAGTTTGTGAGACTTTATCTTAACAACAAAAGGCTAAAAGATATAGCTCCCATTGTGCTTGTAGATATGCCCGGCTTTAATTCGCCTATACAAGCACACGACAAGGCGATTTTACGCTATCTTCAATTTGGCACGCATTTTATTGTGGTTGAGGATATAGAAAAAGGCACGCTGACTATGGACATCAAAAATCATATTCACGATTTGCAAAATTTAAAGCGAGAATTTAGTTTTGCACTTACAAAGTGCGATATACCGCAGCCAAGTGTGATTGATGAGGTTAAAAATGCCGTTAGCAAAGAGCTTAAAAATAGTTTTGATTATGATAAAACTATTTTTTGTTTAAACGATAAGGGCGGTTTGGATAAGGCCGTTGAGGCGATGAAACCTGATGAGATTTTTGAGCGACTTTATAAAAATGAGCTGAAAATTGATTTTATGGATACAAAATCAGCCTTGCAAACTAAAATTACAAGCCTAAAAGCCGACAAGGACGAGGCGCAAAATGCCATAAGAACGCTTGATAATGCTGTATATAAAGTTAGTCAAGCAAGTCAAAGCCTTACGACTGACACTAATGAGCAAGCTATAAACGCAGCTATTGCGAGTATAAATGCAGTTACTAAAAAGTTGCGTTTGCAGATGAGTGAAATTGCAAATGTGGCTTCAAGTGGGACTAATGTTATGTATTCGCGGATAAATGATATAGTGCGTGGCGTGCTTTTAGCTGAATTTAATGCTCAAACTAAAAAACAGCAAGAGCGTGTTTTGGCAGAATTTAAAGAGCAAATTAGTGATTTGAATTTAAGCACCTTTAAGATAGATTCAGCTTGGATTGAGAATATCAAGAATCTAGAAATGCGTTACATTCAGGTAATTTTAATGATTTGGTAA
>OQVS01000440.1_pt1 | contig 28353 bp, 21 predicted proteins | sample 1691601 | NCBI WGS metagenome assembly OQVS01 (sample SAMN03418268, study PRJEB22391) | human gut metagenome | biome: human-gut; feature: organic feature; material: feces | host: Homo sapiens | place: Tanzania | collected 2013-01 | reverse complement strand
AGCAGATGGACAAATCTTTTGCAGTTGCAGGCGACATGATTTTTATATTAGGAACGCGGAGATGAAAAATTAATTGACAATTATCATATTCCCGTAAAAGAAACATATTTAGTGCTTCTTGAAAAAAAATATTTTTTCGATGAAGCCTTGGATATTATAACAAATTTGGATAGGATAGAAAATTGTTTATGGCCGGAAGAACATTATGCAGCTCTTAATGTAATATACAAGGTTACAAAAAATCCTAAAAAAATGTCTGATGCACTAAAGAAGCATAAAAACAAATTGCTCAAATTTGCAGAAGAGCATATTGAAAATGAAGATAAATCTTTTGTTGGGCAGAAAAGTAAACAAGCTTTTTTTTCTATAAAAGAATATTATGATGGAACAATAAGCATTGATGATATTTTAGAGAATATTGAAACGGCTATTATGCTTCAAAGGATGGCAAGTAAAGCAAAAGAAATATTTGAAAATAATATCGTGGTAGATAAGTATGATTGTCAAAACAGTATTATTGCAAAAATTCGTTCATTTGCTGTATATGATTACTTGACAGCTATACTTGGTTCAGAAGAATATGGTTATAAAATTACGAGCGATGTGCTATGTGCGGCGAATTATGGTGCACCTCAAAAAAGAATGAGATTTGTAGTCATGGGAATCAAACGAAACATTTCAACTAAAGTTGCATTGCCAAGAGGTACTTTTGATGAAGATGAATATAGAACCGTTCGTGATGCCATATCAGATTTAGCTGATGTTGATCCTGTAACTGACATTTCGTCAGATAAAGGTACTATGTTAAAGAATATGAAGCTGTGTGGTTTAGGAAAAACATTGCGAGACAGCAATGTTTTATACAACCATATAATTACAAAAACTAAAGATACAGCGATGGAACGTTTTCGTGCTTTAAAACAAGGACAAAATTTCCATGCCCTGGATGAATCGATGAAGACTAATACTTATACCGATGCATCCAGAACACAGAATACAATCTATTTAAGATTAAATTACGATGAGCCATGCGGTACGGTGGTAAATGTAAGAAAATCCATGTGGATACATCCAGAAAAAGATAGAGCAATTAGTATTCGAGAGGCAGCTCGCTTGCAGACATTTCCAGATAGTTTTGTATTCTGTGGGACTAAAGATCAACAATATCAACAAGTGGGAAATGCAGTTCCTCCAATTATGGCAAAAGCAATCGCTAAGAAACTTGCAAAACTTTTAAATCAGGGAATAGAAACTCAGGAATAGTATCATGGCAGATAATCATACCGAAGAGCAGAGAAGTTATAATATGTCAAAAATCCAGAGTAAGAATAATGCTCTGGAAGAGAAGACAAGAAAATATCTATTTTCTAAATAATTTCGATACAGGAATAATGATAATAAACTTTTGGAATGTCTGAACATTGTGTTGCCAAAATACAAAACGGTGATATTTGTTAATGGCTGTTTTTGGCATAAACATGACTGTAAGAGATTTGTTTGGCCTGTTTCTAATTATGAGAATACTAAAAAATTGCAGGAACTGGGATGGAAAGTTATTGCTGGTTGGAAATGCGAATTGAAAAAGAAAACCGTTGACGAACGTTTACATTTTTTAATCGAGGAAATAAAAAGAAGGTAATTATATAAAGATATAATGTGGAAGAGGAAGATACTAAATATATAAATTTAAATACAACTCTAAGTGTTGTTGGTGGAGTTGTGTTTGTGAATTTTTATTATGGTTTTTAAAATGTATCTTTTTATTATAGAGGATAAGCTGAAGCTGTTTTATTATCGTGGCTTGAAGGAATGGGGCAAGGAGAAGGGGTATCTGACGGATACCTGCTTGGCTGCGCAGGATAGATATAAGTCTTACCTTGATTATTTTAGAATAGCTTATTAAAAGAAAGGACACTCTATGCATAAAATACTTTTTATCTGCCACGGCAATATCTGCCGTTCGCCAATGGCAGAGTTTTTGTTGAAGGACATTGTAAAAAAGCGTGGGCTTGAGGATGCTTTTGAAATTGCGTCGGCGGCGACGAGCAGAGAGGAAATCGGCAATCCTGTGCATTACGGTACGCGTAATAAGCTGGCGCAATTCGGCATCAGTGTGGCAGGCAAGCACGCTGTGCAGGTGACCAAGCGTGATTATGAGCACTATGATTTACTCATTGTGATGGACAGCAATAATATCCGCAATTTGCGTCGTGTGATTGGTGAGGACACGCAATGCAAGGTGCATCTGCTGCTCGATTATACTGAGCGTAAGGGTGAGAGCATTGCTGACCCATGGTATACGGGCAATTTCGATGTAACATATGATGATATAATGGAAGGCTTGGCTGGCTTGCTGGCTTATCTGGAAAAGTAAGGTAGGCTGGTGAAAATAAATAACCAGGTACAGAGCATGTTATGATACTCTGTGCCTGGTTATTTTTGGAAGCTAGAGCAATTGCTCTTTGTCTTGCTGTTGTAATGCTAACCCAATTAATCGATCTGTTTGATCTGCCATAAACAACGGAATGTTCAACATATCATCATCAAGTTTAAGATTATCCAGTGAGAAACGAATGCGGAGTTTGACCTTATCCGGAAACAGTTCCTTGAACTTCTTTAGGCTTTTGCTGGTGGTATTGGCTTCTGACTTGACCTCAATTGGGAAAATATCGTTTTCCCTCTGAATGAGGAAGTCAACTTCGTATGGAGGATTTGTTTGTGTCCAGTAGCGGGGAACCACTTCAAATTGCGGAATAAGTGTTTGCAAAACAAAGTTCTCTGTCAATGCACCTTTGAACTCGGTAAATAGGCGATTACCTTCTCCGAATGCAGTAGGCGCCAATTGTGCCAAACGGCGGAGCAGACCTACATCCACCAAATAAATCTTAAAGGCTGAGATGTCGTCGTAAGCAGCTATCGGAAGACCGGGAGCGGAGCTGCGGTAGATTTTATGCACTAGTCGGGCATCTACCAGCCACTGTAACGCGTCCTCATATTCACGAGCTCTTGCGCCTTCTTTGACAACCTTGTAAATGAACTTCTTGTTTTCCCTTGCAAGCTGAGACGGGATAGATTTCCAGATCATCGAAATTTTAGGAAATTCGTTGATATTGGGATGCTTAGCAAAATCTCGCTCATAAGCATCAATAATACCTGACAGAGCTTCTTGCATAGCTGTAACATTCCTTGCCTCTGTCCACATCTTAACAGATTCCGGCATGCCACCGGTGACGTAGTACATCTTGAGCTTTTCGTAAAGTGGATTGAAGAATGCATCGGGGAGCGGCTCAAGTGTATCCACAATTTCCAGATACTTAGCCAGATTTTCATCCCCGTTTGCTAGTAGGAATTCGGTAAAGGTCATAGGGTCAATCTGCATGAAGTTGACCTTGCCTACAGGAAAAGAAGATGGTTTAGACAAGGAAATGCCCAGCAGAGAACCAGCGCAGGCAATATGATACTGAGGAGCGTTCTCACAGAAATACTTCATGGAATTGATAACCTTGGGGCAGTTCTGTACCTCATCGAAAATGATGAGTGTTTTTTCCGGTACAATCTTCTGAGCGCTAGCCAGCATTAGATTTTGCAGAATTCGCTCTACATCTTTTGTGGTTTCAAAAAATTGGTTATATTCCTCGTTTTCGTCAAAGTTGAAATAGGCAGTATTTTCATAATAGCGTTTGCCGAACTCTTTAAGAATCCAGGTTTTGCCTACCTGACGCACACCCTTCAAAATCAAAGGCTTGCGGTAGGGAGAATTCTTCCAGCCCAGCAGTTTGTTCAAAATCAATCGTTCCATAAATACACTCCTTCACACTTTTATTGAAGATTTAGTGCTTCTTCATCACATTTTTATTATATGTGGAAAAATCCCGAAATGCAACCCAAATCACAAAAATATACAGATTTTAGTGTTTACTAATCACACTTTTATTAAAAAATAAGTGGATAGGTTTTTACGACAAATTGAATACCTAGATTAAGCATTGTGCATGAAGTTCTAAACACGAGGTGCTTAGAATGAAAAATGAATTTTGATGTACGTTTTTTCTCTAAACCGTTAATTAGTTAACAAAATTACCGCTATATATGAAAAAAATAACCGAAAGCTACATTTTGCTTGTGCATTACTGCTCTCAGCGTTATAATATAATATGCGTTGAAAAAACAAAGTTTCTAGTAATGAAGAGAGGTTTTTAAACATGAAATTCGCAAGTCGTATGGAGCGTATGCAAGCTTCTGAAATCCGTGAGCTGTTAAAATTAACCGCTCAGCCTGATATTATTTCCTTTGCCGGCGGTCTGCCTGCACCGGAGCTGTTCCCTGTTGAAGAAATTGCCAAGGTTTCTCATGACCTGGTATTGAAAGAAGGCCGTCAGCTGCTGCAATATGCAACCACCGAAGGCCGTCCTTCCCTGCGTGCAAAAATTGCTAAACGCATGGCCGATAAATATCACACTAACGTTGATCCTGATGACATTCTGATTACCACCGGCTCTCAGCAATGCCTTGACTTCGCAGGCAAGCTGTTCCTGGATCCCGGCGATGTTGTTCTCTGCGAAAGCCCGTCTTACCTCGGCGCATTGAATGCCTTCAATGCTTATCAGCCGAACTTCGTTGAGGTTCCGACCGACAACGGCGGTCTGATTCCGGAAGAGCTGGACAAAATTCTGGAAACCACACCGAACTGCAAGTTCATCTATGTAATCCCTGACTTCCAAAACCCGACTGGCCGCACCTGGTCTATGGAACGTCGCCAGAAATTCATGGAAGTTGTTAACAAACACAACCTGCCGGTACTGGAGGATAATCCGTATGGCGAGCTGCGTTATGAAGGCACCATTCTGCCGTCCCTGAAATCTATGGATACCAAGGGCCTGGTTATGTTCCTGGGCACCTTCTCCAAAATCTTCTGCCCGGGCCTGCGTCTTGGCTGGATTGCTGCTGAGCACAGCCTGCTGACTGAGTTCGTAAAGATTAAACAAAGCGCTGACCTGCACACCTCCAACTTCGACCAAGGCGTTGCAGATGCTTATATGGAAGCTTATGACCTGGACGAGCACGTTAAAGAAATCGTTGCTCTGTACAAACATCGTCGTGATTTGATTCTCGAATCCATGGAAAAATACTTCCCGGCTGGCACTGAATGGACTCATCCTGAAGGCGGCCTGTTCCTGTGGCTGACCTTCCCTGAAGGCGTAAGCGCTCGTAAGGTATTCAACAAATGTATCGAGATGAAGGTTGCCGGCGTTATCGGTGATGCTTTCTATCCGAACCAAAAAACTGACCGCAGCATGCGTATCAACTACTCCAACATGCCGGATGACCGTATTGTTGAAGGTATTCAACGTATGGCAAAAGCTATCAAAGAGTGCATGTAAGCCTCTGCTAGCAGCTTAAAAACTTTAGGCTCCGCCGGGAGAAATTCCGGCGGAGCTTTTTTATAACCTAATTTAATCGTTTGATTAAAAAATTCTGTAATATTTTTGGGGAAAATTTGTGTCTTGCCGTTGACAGCCGCAAGAGTTATAATATTTACGAAGAAATGTAATTAGCGGACGGAGTCGAAGGTAATGTTGTTTCGTCATACATGATAACTGCTTGTCGCAGCGTTTGTGCAGAACTGTCTGCTGTTTTAAAGGAAGATGGCTTGATGCAAGAGAATGAGAAGATACAAGAGATTATAAAAAGTGAAGAAGTCTTGTTTGCATATCTTAAGGATACGATTTATCATCCGGAGCAGGCAAAGCTTGAGCTTGACAGCGTGGAGGAGCATTTACAGCGTTTGGGCAGGGAGCTGCAGTTTTTGAACGCTTGCCTTAGGGAAACGAAGCTGCTGGCGGAAAATCTGGAGCATGGCAAATTTACGGAAAATGTACCTGCGCGTGCAGATAATCCGTTTATTGGGCCTTATAAAAAATTGCAGGCAAATCTACAGCAGCTTGTCTTGACGGCGCAGAGTGCTGTCAAGGGCGAAAAGGAATGCTCTATTGACTGCATGGGCGAATGGTCGCAACCCTTTAATGAGCTCTTCCGTCAGCTGCAGGAGCAGCGTACTCGTCTGGAAACGAGTGCGCATACGGATGCGCTGACAGGCGTTGGCAACAGGCTTTATTTTGATTTGCAGGTAAAAAAGCTGTGGCTGCAGCAGACTCCCTGCACTGTCGCCTTTATCGATATGGATGAGCTGAAATATTGTAATGATAATTTTGGCCATACTGAAGGCGATTTTTATATTATCTGCGTCAGCAATCTGCTGCAGGAGCTGTGCGGCGAGCAAGAGCAGGTCTTCCGCATCGGCGGTGACGAGTTTGTCATTTTGTCGCTGACGGCAAGCGCGGAGGAGCTGCGCAAGCGTCTGGAGGAGGCACACGAGCATTTCAAGGCGAAGATGGAAAAGCTTGTGGACTATCCCTGCGATTTCAGCTTTGGCTGCACGCAGGCTGATTCTATGGACGAGCAGGCGTACAATAATCTGCTGCTGACAGCTGACCAGAAGATGTACGAATATAAGCTGAACAAGAAAAGAAACGTCTGGGGACAGGGGAAGGATACGCCGTCAGAGAGCGTTTTGGATACACATTATGGTCTGGAAAGCCGCATTTTTGAGGCACTCAGCAGAACGATGAGCAATCGTTATATTTATGTTTGCAATATGCGCACGAATATGTCGTGCTGGTCTGCGAATGCTGTGAAGGAGTTCGACCTGCCGGGGGAGTATATGCTCGATGCAGGCACTATCTGGATGGAGCATGTGCATCCTGATGACAGGGAAGGTTATATAAGCGATATCGGCGCCATCATGAGCGGCAAAAAGGCCTATCATAGAATGCAGTACAGGGCGCGTAATGCGAAGGGCTATTATGTAATGTGCAGCTGCGACGGTTATGTGCTCAAGGGCAAGGGCGAGGAGCCGGATATTTTCGTAGGCACGATTACTAATCATGGCGCGATTGATACGATTGACCCGATAACAAATCTTGGCAATACGTTCAAATTTTTTGAGTATATTACCGAAAAGCAGAAGAAGCATGAGCCGGTGGATATTTTTGTCGTCGGCATCAGCGAGTTCCACGTTATCAACGACAGCTATGGCTATGAGGCCGGCAACCTCGTGCTGCATAATTTTGCGCAGCAGGTGCTGGAGCTGCTCGACGAGGAGACGAAGTTTTTCCGTTTGAACGGCGTGAAGTTTGCTATTGTTATGCACAGCGCGACGCATGAGGAGATTCAAAAGCTTTATGAGCAGCTGAAGAAGCTTGTCAATAAGCAGCTTTATCTGGGTAAGAATCAGGCGAAGCTGTACTTCGGTGCGGCGGCTGTACACCATGAAAATGATACGGAGGCCATTACGCCGCTGCTCTCTGAGCTGGATTATTATATCCGTATGTCCAAATATGAAAATAACGGCGAGCTTGTCTATGTCAATGAGGAATATAACCAGCGTGCTAAACGCCGCCTTGCCATTTTGCGTGATGTGAAGGCGAGCGTGCTGAACAACTGCGAGGGCTTTTACCTGCAATATCAGCCGCAGACTAATGCGGAGGGCAGGGTTGTCGGCGCGGAGGCGCTTTTGCGTTATAAGAATGTGACGTGGGGCGTGGTGCCGCCGCTGGAATATATTTCGCAGCTGGAGGGTGATATTTATTTCTATGACCTTGGCTTGTGGATTTTGCGCCGGGCGCTGAGCGAGGGCGCGAAGCTTTTGCGTAAGCATCCCGATTTCTGCCTGAGCGTCAATGTTTCGTATAAGCAGCTGGAGCGCGACAGCTTCCCCGATGATGTTATGGATATTTTAGCGAAGAGCGGCTTTCCGGCGGAAAATTTGCTTCTGGAATTTACGGAGCATTGCCGCATGCTCAACGTCAGCCGTCTGAAAAAGCTGGTGGCCGTTTTCCATTCGCATGGTATCCGTGTTTCTGCGGATGATTTTGGTACAGGCCATGCCACGCTGATGCTTTTGCGTGATTTGTCCTTTGATACGGTTAAGCTGGATCAGAGCTTTACGCGCGGCATTATCGAGCATGAGGTGGACAGCATTGTAGTCGAGACGATTATGAATTGTGCACATAAGCTGAAGATGCGCGTCTGCATGGAAGGCATTGAAACAGAGAAGCTGCTGGAGAAGGCGCACGCTTTGGGCGCAGATTATTATCAGGGCTATTTGATTGCCAAGCCTTTAGACTTTGGCGATTTGTGCGATTTTGTCGATAAGCATAATAATAGATTTGAAGCATAAGAAAAGAGGTCACTGCAGTGGGGCGGTGACCTCTGATTTTTTATGCTTATTTAGGTTTGGCAGTCAGCCATTGACGCTGTTGCTCGCTTCTGGAGTAGAGCTGGTGGTCGAACCACATGTAGAAGAAGCGTTCGGCAGGGACGATGCCGTAACCGTCCTGCAGGTGGTCGGTCGTGTCGAAAGGGTCGGCAACGATGAGCACATCGTCGCTCTTATGCTCGGTGCCCATGGTGTCATAGCCGATAATGACGCGCCAATGACCGCCCCAGTCAACGTTTTCGACGATAATCGGCGTGTTGTTCTTCAGATTGCTTTCGACGAATTTGAGGAAGTCGGCGTAGTTGTCAGGCGTTTTGTCCTTGACAGAGGAATGAACTTCCCAGCCAAGCTTTTCAAAGTATTTGACCATGCCCTTGGTGTTGGTGCCGACGGTGCTGCTGGTGGACATAATTTTGCCTACAGCAAGCTCATCGTCGATGATGTCGCCCTTGTAATATTTTACGACCATGTTGGCGGCAGCAGGACCGCAGGTGTAGTAGGTTACCTGCTGCGTGGTGGCGAACTTGGGCAGCAGCGTGAGGTGCTCGTTGGACTGCATATTGTAGAAGTCGGGGTGCTTAAAGTACGGCGACTCCTTGATGTCATGCTTGCCGACGAACTGCGCCGCGCCGCTGACGTCCTGCTTAGTCATGGCGTTGGCGATGGGACTATTGAATTCTCTGAGCAGGTAGTTTGTGCCGCCGAGGATGACGAGGCAGCAGCAGGCTGCCAGCAGTGCTTTTTTTGTATTCATGACGGAAGCTCCTTGTCCTGTTGATGACGCTTTAAATACTTCGTGACAGCCTGCTGCAGCTCTGCGCTGGTGTTAGGCAGATTGCCTGACTGTACACGGTCTAATAGATAAGCAAGTGTGTCCTTGATTTTGGCCTGCGGGATGAGCGGCAGCAGCTCGCGGCCGCTTATGGCAAGGTCCTTCGTGCAGACAGGCATTTTGGTGCGTGCCAGCTCAGTGACCTGTCTGCCAAGCTCACGGCCATCGGCCATGAGCTGCGCATTTTCGCGTGCGTGCGTAGCGCCCATGTCAGCGAGAAAGACCTCGACGAGCAGTTCATAGGCCTGCGCCAGCTCCTGCTCGTTTTTGAAGCCTGCGCTGGTCGCTTCGCTGCGCACCCAGCGCAGCAGCGTGCGCTCCTTCGTCCAGAGCATGGGCGCAAAGCGCATATGCTGGGCGACGAGCCAGACTACGAGCTGGACGAAGTCCTTCGGATAGCGCAGGCGCGTTAAGATGGCCTTGGCCATGACGGCGCTTTCTGCCTCATGTCCGGGGTCGCTGGGCTGACCTTCCTTGTTCAGCCTGCGGATATTGGGCAGGCCCTTGCCAAGGTCGTGCAGCACGAGCGCCCAGCGGATGGCCAGCTCACGCGGACTGTTATCAATGGCCAGCAGCGTATGCTCCCAGGTATCGTAGAGGTGGAAGCGTGGGTTCTGCGGCAGGCCGACGAGGTGCGCTGCTTCGGGAAGAAGCGGGACGCTTGTATCCTGTCCCTTGTCGCGCACGCGGCAGCTGCAGCCGAGAATGCCTGTGGCCATCATCAGCATGAGGCCATGACCGGCGTGCTTGCTGAGCAACAGCCTTTCGATTTCCTTGCGCACGCGCTCGAGCGACAGACCGCTGATGCGTTCTATGGGGAAGCAGTAATTATGCGGCAGGTAGTAGGGCGTGCTCTGCTGACCGAAGGGAGGCAGAGCTGCGGAGCCGTCCTGCACGTAGGTAAAGCCTAGCTGTGCTACGAAGCGGCAGGCGCGCAGCATACGCAGTGCGTCCTCATGATAGCGCTGCTCTGCCTTGCCGACGGTGCGCAGAATTTTGCTTTCCAGGTCCTGCTGACCGCCGAAGTAATCGTAAAGCGTGCCGTCCGCCGCCAGCGCCATAGCGTTGACGGTGAAATCACGGCGGCTTAAATCATCACGCAGCCTGGTGCAGTACCACGTTGCTTCAGGACGGTGCATATCGCTGTCGCCGTAGCGCTCACCGCGGAAGGTTGTGACCTCTGTAGGTATGCCGTTGATGACGATGATGACGCAGCCGAAGTTGTGCCCCAGCTTATCGACTGTCTGCCAATTATACTTTTGGCAGAGGGTAAGCACCTGCTCCGGATGAGCGTTGGTCGTGATATCGTAATCGTCAGGCGTAAGGCCGAGCAAAAGGTCACGCACGGCACCGCCGACGAGATAGGCCTCATAGCCTGCGTTGTTGAGGGCAGATAAGATACTTTTGGTGTACGCAGGCAGGCTGCTTATAATATTTTCTAGTTTCATAGTCGCATCTCCTCGAGCAGAAATATCTTATCCGCAAAATGAGTATTAGTACTCGATGCCGTCGTCCCTGAGCCTGTATTCGACATTGATGCCGAAGTATTCCCAAAGGATTTCCTTGAGCTCAGCGCCGTTATGGATTTTATAACGGTATTTGACGCGGCCGCCGAGATAAAATTTTAAAAAGTTGCCGCGAATCGTGATGTTGCAGTCCTCGCGGAAGATGGACAGCTTTTTGGTGTTGATGAACGGCGAATCGGGGTGAGCATCGCACCAGAAGCTGGGCGTGATGAAGTCCTTGTCAATCTGCGGCTCCTCGGTGAAGCCGAACAAGCGCTTCCAAGGCTTGCCGCGCTCCTTCTGCCATAAAAGCCAGCCCCAGAAATCGTTGCGCGTGAATTTATATTGGCTGATGCTGTCGCTTTGAATCAGGCCTTCAGTGAGCTCCAGCGGAATGCGCGGGCTTTCGCTGTTGACGCCGACATCAGTGATATAGCGCTTGCCGTCGATGGTTACGCACATCACGCGGTGACGGCGCAGCTGGTAGGTGTCGAGCTTGTCGATATAGCGGGCAGCGAAGCTCATCACGTCGAAGCCGATGCTTTCGAGCAGCCAATTAAACAGACCGTTGAGCTCGAAGCAGATGCCGCCGCGGTTGTGCATGATGACCTTCTCGAACATATCCTGACGCTTGAGCGAGGTGATTTTGCCGTTCATGCAGTCAAAATTTTCGTAGGGAACAAATTTCAAGTGGGCGTCCTGTAATTTTGTCAGGCTTGCGAGGTCGGGCTGTGGCTCGAAGCCGCTTAGCTGCAGCTTTTGCAGATATTGCTCAAGCTGTTGTTTTTTCATCGGCTTGCCGTTAAATTGTGCGTAGTTAAGCAAGGGTTTCATCTCCATCATAAACATAATTGCCGGCACAGGGCAGCCGGGCCGCCGCAATGCCAAATTTTCCTAATTATATTATACAGCATTGTAGCATTTATTGCAGAAGAAATAAACTGCTCGCAGCATTTTTCGCGATAAGTGCAACGAAGCTTACAGATTACTTCTTTAGGAAAATGAAAAAATAATTTTTTTCGCAAAAATTTTACAAAATATCTGACGAGTGCTATGATTATCATAGTTGCTAAAGCAGAAGCCGTATTTGTAGTACGAAAAGTCGGAGGTGATACTATGGCTTTGCTTTCGTTAGTTTTTTTGTTAATCGCTATCATTTTGGGATTTTTCCGCAAGATGAACACAGGCCTCGTTTCTATTGCCTTTGCGCTCGTGCTGGGGCGGTTGGCGGGAGTGAGCGATGCAGTGATTATCAAGGGCTTCAATTCGTCGCTATTTATGATGCTGCTGGGCGTGACGTATCTGTTCAGCCTGGCGCAGCTTAACGGCACGCTGGAGCTTTTGGCGCACAAGGTTGTGGCGCTGGCAGGCAAGCGTATTTATCTTATCCCTGTTATTATCTATGTTTTTTCAACGATACTTTCTGCGCTTGGACCTGGTACAGTGCCGACAATGGCGATTATGATGGTTTTTGCGATGGCGCTGGCTGCGGAGCTGGGCATTACGCCGGTGCTGCTTTCTGCGCTCATCGTGCTGGGCGCAAGCGGCGGCGGTGTATCGCCCTTGGCGGCAACGGGCATCATCGGCATAAAGCTGTGCGCTGATTTCGGTCTGCATGACATTGGCCAGCAGTTTTTGCTGAACGGTGTGCTTTCCTCGACCGTTTATGCGGTGATAATTTATATTGCCCTCGGCGGCTATAAATTGGAATCGCATCTGACGATGACGACGAACGCGCACATAAGCTTTGACAAAAAGCAGCTCATTACGCTTGCGGGCATCGGCGTTATGGTTTTGCTGGTGCTGCTGTTTAAATTTAATGTCGGCCTGGTGAGCTTTGCAGTGGCGGCAGTGCTGTCGTTCCTGCGTGTTTCCGATGAAAGCAAGGCGCTCAAGCAGGTTCCCTGGGGCACGCTGCTGCTGATTACCGGTGTTGGTGTGCTCATGCAGCTCATTATTGATTTGGGCGGCATCAAGATGCTGGCGGCGGCTTTAATCAGTATTATGAGCGAAAAGACAGCGACGGCGATTATGGGTATCACCTCCGGTATCATGAGCTGGTTCAGCTCGACCTCAGGCGTAGTTATGCCGACGCTGATTCCGACCATACCGCATATTGTGAGCGAGTTCCCCGGCGTGAGCAAGCTGGAGCTGGCAACGGCAATTACGATGATTTCCAATACTGCGGGCATCAGTCCGCTCTCCACCGGCGGTGCGCTGGCGCTGGCAGCGTATAGCTCGGCGGCGAACGCAGGGCAGAAGGAGCAGCAGGAGCTGTTCGTGAAGATGTTTGCCATTTCGGCCGCAGGCGTCCTGGTGCTGAGTGTGCTTTCCTACTTTGGCCTTTATCGTTGGCTGCTGTAAAAAGGCGCTGCTTTTGTTAAGATGTTACAGTTTTTGCTGCAAATTGCAACAAAAGTATGAAATGTGCAAAGTATAGCAGGAGTTTTTGCCTCTATAGCGAAATATAGAAGCAAAGAGATAAAGCCCAATCTCTTAAGATAAAAAAGGTAGCGCTGAAGCAATTTGGTGACATACCGAAGGAGGCATTTGTTATGAGCGTAAACGTAAAAGGCAGAAACATTGATGTAACTCCGGCTCTGAGAGAGTATGTGGAGAAAAAAATTTCGAAGGTAACTAAACAGTTCAAAACTGTTGGCGACATTTCTGCAGTATTGAAGGTTGAGAAAGGCAATCACATTGTCGAGATTACTGTTCCGGCGAGCGGCATTCTTCTGAGAGCACAGGAAACCACGAAGGATATGTACTCCTCCATCGACCTGGTTGTAGAGAAGATTGAGCGTCAGATTCATAAATATAAAACCCGTCTTATGAAGAGAAAATACAGCAACTTTGCAGAGCCTGTTGCACCTGCACCTGCTGCTGAAGCAGAAGAAGGCGAGTTCCAGATTGTTAAGAACAAACGCTTTGTTATGCACCCGATGACTCCGGAGGAAGCAATCCTGCAAATGAATCTTCTGAATCACGATTTCTTTGTATTCTTCGATCCTGATCTGGGCGCAACGAACGTTGTATATCGTCGTAAAGACGGCAAATATGGTCTGCTCAGTCCTGAATTAAAATAAAAATCATTTTTTAACTTAGAATTCACAAAAAGCACGGGAAAATTTCTCGTGCTTTTTTGCTTTTCAGAGCGGTTTCTGATATAATTTACAATTAGGTGTATAGTCTTTTAACCGCACCATATATTTAAGGAGTGATCGTGTTGCTCGAAGGCATTTTAAAGAAAATTTTTGGTGACCCCAACGAAAAAGAAATCAAAAACATTCGTGTAATCGTAGAGAAGATCAATAGCCTGGAGAAGGATATGCAAAGCTTGAGCTCTGCTAATTTAGCGGCCAAGACTTCTGAATTTAAGGTTCGTCTGCAAAAGGGCGAAACTTTGGATGATATTCTGCCGGAGGCCTTTGCTGTTGTCCGCGAGGCATCTAAGCGTGTTACCGGTATGCGTCATTTTGACGTACAGATGATAGGCGGCGTTGTGCTGCACCGCGGCAAAATTGCCGAGATGCGTACCGGCGAGGGCAAAACCCTTGTAGCGACTGCGCCTGTATACCTCAACGCTCTTACGGGCAAGGGCGTGCATGTTGTTACTGTCAATGACTATCTTGCCCGTCGTGACAGCGAAGACATGGGCCGTATCTATAAAGCGCTGGGCCTGTCTGTTGGCCTGATTGTGCATGATATGGATTTCCCTGACCGCAAGGCTGCTTATGCTGCTGATATTACCTACGGCACAAACAACGAATTCGGCTTCGACTACCTGCGTGATAACATGGTGGTTGATGAAAACCAGATGGTTCAGCGTGAGCTGAACTACTGTATCGTCGATGAGGTTGACAGTATCCTGATCGACGAAGCGCGTACCCCGTTGATTATCTCCGGCCCTGGTGAAAAATCCACCGAGCTGTATCAGGTTCTTGCTCATGTTGTTGCCAACATGGAGGAGGGCGAGGACTACACTGTTGATGAAAAGCAGAAGCAGGTAGCACCGACTGAAAAGGGTATTGCTAAGGCAGAGAAGATGCTGGGCATCGGCAACCTGTATGATAATGAGCATGGCGTGGACTATTCCCACCAGATTATGTGCGCTCTGAAGGCGAAGGCTTTGATGCATCGTGACCGCGATTATGTTGTTAAGGATGGTCAAGTTATCATCGTCGATGAGTTCACCGGCCGTCTGATGTTTGGCCGCCGCTTCTCCGAAGGTCTGCATCAGGCTATCGAGGCTAAGGAGGGCGTAAAGGTTGAACGCGAAAGCCAGACCTTGGCTACCATTACCTTCCAGAACTACTTCCGCATGTATAACAAGCTGGCTGGTATGACCGGTACGGCTAAGACTGAGGAGCAGGAGTTCCAGAAGATTTACAGCCTGCCTGTTGTCGTTGTACCGACCAATAAGCCGATGATCCGTGTGGATTATCCTGACGTTATTTATAAGACGCGTATTGCTAAATATAAGGCTGCTGTCAATGAGATTGAGGAATGCCATAAGTCCGGCCGTCCTGTGCTTGTCGGCACAACCTCTATCGCACAGTCCGAGGAACTCAGCGCTATGCTGAAGCGCCGCAGCATTCCGCATAACGTGCTGAACGCAAAATATCATGAAAAAGAAGCAGAGATTATTTCTCTTGCAGGTCAATATGGCGCTGTAACGATTGCGACGAACATGGCCGGCCGTGGTACTGATATTACACTGGGCGAAGGCGTGCCTGAGCTTGGCGGTCTGCATATCATCGGTACGGAGCGTCATGAAAGCCGTCGTATTGATAACCAGCTGCGTGGCCGCTGCGCTCGTCAGGGCGATCCTGGCTCTTCCAAGTTCTTCCTGAGCCTGGAGGACGATCTGATGCGTCTGTTCGGCAGCGATAATATTGCGGGCATTATGGACAAGCTGGGTATGGAGGATGATGAGCCGATTGAGCACAGCCTCGTAACCAAGTCCATCGAGAACGCGCAGAAGAAGGTTGAAGCACGCAACTTCAGCATTCGTAAGCACGTTCTTGAATATGACGATGTTATGAACCAGCAGCGTGAGGTTATCTACGCTCAGCGTAAAAAGATTCTGCATCAGGAGGATCTCAGCGGCAATATCAAAGAGATGGTGGAGAAGGTTGTTGACCGCACCATGGCTATGTATGCTCCGCCTGAGGTTTATTCCGAGGATTGGGATCTGCCGGCCTTGATTGCTTATGCTGAGGACTTCTATGCACCGCGCGGAGTGCTGACTGTGGAATATCTGCAGAACCTGAGCCGTGAGGAGCTGGATGAATATCTGCATAAGGTTGCTGAGGACAACTACAAGGCGCGTGAAAGCGACATCGGACCTGAGCTGATGCGTGAGCTGGAAAACCTTGTTATGCTGAAGGTTGTCGACAATCACTGGATGGAGCATCTGGATGCTATGGACATGCTGCGTGAGGGCGTTGGCCTGCGTGCATATGGCCAGAAGGATCCGCTTGTTGAGTATAAGTTTGAAGCTTATGATATGTTCGAGGCTATGATTGACGCTATTCAGGACGATGTAGTACGCTACATCTACCACGTCAATGTTATCACTCAGCCTCAGATGGAGGATCCGCTGGAGGCTGCCTCTACGAATAATCCGACCCCGGAGGGTGACGAAGGCCGCTTGAACGCTGAGCCGAAAACCCCCAGTCATCGCTAACGCGATGCCAGCCCCCTAAAAGGGGGCACAAGAACTATGTGCTTCTGATATAGAATAGCTAAGAAAAAATGAAGTAAGCTTACTATTTTATGTTAGGGGGACTAAGAGAGTGTGGCATAAGCCATTATTAACTAATATTTGCTAAAACGAAAGGTTGTGAGGAATTTTGTTGATTGAAGAGTACAAACCGGAAATCGCTAATCTGCAAGCAAAATTAGAGGAAATGAGGGGATCTCTTTGACATCGCTGTCAAAGAAGATCGCATTGCAGAATTAGAGCATAAAATGGGTGATCCGACTTTTTGGGATGATCCGGAAAAAGCACAAAAAACAGCGCAGGATGTTAATGCGCTGAAGGAAGAGGTCGACGGCTTCCATAAGCTTAGTGAAGGCGTGGGCGACCTCGAGGCTATGCAGGAGCTGGCCGCTGAGGAAAATGACGAAAGCCTGATTCCTGAGATGGATGAGCTGCTGGAAAAATGCCGTAACGAGCTGGAGCATCTGGAGCTGGGCATGCTGCTGAGCGGCGAATATGATGCGAACAACGCTATTTTGACGCTGCATGCAGGTGCCGGCGGCACTGAGGCGCAGGACTGGACAAGCATGCTGCTGCGTATGTTTACGCGCTTTGCTGAGCAGAACGGCTTTGCTTTGGAAATGCTCGACTACCAGCCCGGTGATGAGGCAGGCGTTAAGAGCGCAACGATTCAGGTCAACGGCCACAATGCTTATGGCTTCCTGCGCAGTGAAAAGGGCGTTCATCGTCTGGTGCGTATTTCGCCGTTTGATGCCAATGCACGCCGTCATACCTCCTTTGCTGCTGTCGATGTTATGCCTGAGCTTGATGATACTGTTGATGTTAATATCAATATGGACGAGGTGCGTGTCGACGTTTACCGTTCCAGCGGTGCTGGCGGTCAGCACGTCAACAAAACGTCCTCTGCTGTACGTATGACGCATGAACCGACGGGTATCGTTGTTCAATGTCAGAATGAGCGTTCCCAAATTCAGAATCGTGAGCGCTGTCTGCAGATGCTGCGTGCAAAATTATATGAATACGAAAAGGCTAAGCAGGAGGCTCTCGTAAGCGATATCGCCGGTGATTACCAGAATATCGAATGGGGCAGCCAGATTCGTTCTTATGTCTTCCAGCCCTACACCATGGTCAAGGATCATCGCACAGGCTGCGAGACCGGCAATATCCAGGCTGTTATGGACGGCGAGCTGATGCCCTTTGTTGAGGCTTATCTGCGCAGTCAGCAGAGAAAGGTCTAAAAGCGAGGTTTTGAGCAGGTGAAAGTTATGAAAAGCCGATACAATCCCGTGCTGCTGGCAGTAATCGTGGCAGGACTGGTGTGTGCCCTGTGGCTCAACTTTGTCCGCCATGATGTTGAAAAGCAAAATAATACTGTAGAAATGGCAATGGAGTACGAGGGCTTACGTAAGCTGGCTGCTTTGCAGGGCTTGCCTGAAGAGGATGTGCTGCGTCAGTTTAAGGAGGCAGGCATCAACTCGCTGATGATTTTTGATACGACGCTGGAGCGCCTGACGAAAAATGGCGAGCTGCAGACGGCGACGGGCGGCGAGCTGCGTCAGGCCGCTATGCTCGGTGCGGACAAGGGCGTGTTTGCGCATATCCCTGCTGAAGCACTGGAGGAGAACGCTGCCTATGTGGCAGCTGCAGCCGACGCCTCTGTTTTGGAGGACGTGGAGCAGGATTTGTGCCTGCGCTATGGTGCTGACCGCGTGCAGGTGGTGTGCGACAATCCGCGCATCATCAAGGTGAAGGGCAGCACGACTCCGCTTCCTGATGGCCGCTATGACGAGCCGCAGGGACTTTTGCAGGCTCCCTTGGGCCTGCCGGTGCAGGATTTGCGCAAGGTTAATGCTCTTGGCTTCAAGATTATCGTGCGTCCGCAGAACTATATTGAGGTTACGGACGAGCAGATTGATGCGATTTTCGACCGCATCAAGGAGGCCGGAGTGCCTGTAGCTGCCCTGATGCCGTGCGGTACCGAGGTTGTCGGCTATCCGAATAAAATGCAGCATTTAGGCGAGCGGATGAAGGAAAACAACATGACGCTCGTAATGCTGGAGCATTATACACAATTACAGTTTGCTAAGATTGACGGCCTGCTGCCGCTGGCAGAGTTCAACGACTACAAGGCTGCACGCTCCTATGTTATCGACCCGACTGAGCAAAAGAAAATCAGCGTGGGCGAGGCTCTGCGCCGTTGGGCGCTGACGGACGAGGAGCGCAATATCCGCGTAAACTATATCCGTCCCTTCCTCATGCCTGAGGGTGGACAGGATATTATGAAGACGAATCTGAAATATGTCCGCGATATTAAGGCCAGCGTTGAAGCGCGTGGCTACACGATTGGCGAGGCAGGCGTCTTTGCGGCGAAGGGCGATGGCTTTGCGCCTTATTTCCCCTCGAAGCTGAGCTTTATTCCTGTGCTTTTGGCTATCGTTGCCGGCGTGGTGCTGTACCTGTCGCTGCTGTTTAATCTCAGCGGCAGCAAGCAGCTGGCACTGTGGGCAGTATTGAGTGCAGGCGGTCTGGCGCTGCTGTTTATCGGCCGCGGTCTGCTTACGCGTCAGCTGCTGGCTTTGGCGGCGGCAAGCGTGTTCCCTGTGCTTTCCATGAGCGTTATCTTCAATATCTGGGATAAAAATACGACGGACAAGCATAGCCTGCTGTCTATCTGCTGGAAGGGTATCTGGCAGCTGGCGCTGGCGATTGCTTTGTCGCTCGTGGGTGCGGCCTTCCTGTCGGCAATCCTGACGGACAGCCGTTTCCTGCTGGAGATTGATATTTACCGCGGCGTTAAGCTGACCTTTATTCTGCCTGTTATCTTCACGGCGATTTTGTTTATCAAGCGCTATGATCTGCTGCAGGTAGTGGGCAAGGGCCTGCAGACCTTGTGGAAGCGTCTGAACGGACTGCTGGATACTGGTCTGACCTTCCGCCATGTGGTTGTGCTTTTAGTGCTGATGTTTATCGCTTATTACTTTGTAGGCCGCAGCGGTCATACAGGCGGTGTGCCTGTACCGGCGATTGAGCTGAAGATGCGTGCCTTTTTGGAGCAGCTGATGTATGCTCGCCCGCGCGAGAAGGAGTTCATGATCGGTCACCCGATGTTCTTCCTGGCAGTGCTGGCAGTTTATCGCTGTGCGCCGCGCTGGTGGCAGTTTGTACTGACCTGCGCCGCAGTTATCGGCCAGGGCAGTCTGGTGCAGACCTTCTGCCATATGCGTACTCCGGTAGTAATGAGCTTTGTGCGTGCTCTTGACGGCTATGCTGTAGGCGTTGTGTTCGGCGTCGCCGGCGTGCTCGTTATTGGCGCACTGCTGCCCTTTGTTTTGAAGCTGAGAAGGAGATACCTTGAGCAATGAGTAAGATCGTGATTTCCGGATACTATGGATTTGCTAATGCCGGAGATGAAGCTATGCTGACCGCGATCATAAAGTCTTTGCGCAGTACAGAAAAATCTGTGGAGCTGACGGTTATTTCAGGAGATCCTGAGATGACATCTGCTCAGCACCAGGTAAACTCCATTCATCGTTTTAACTTTTTTGAAATTATTAAGTCTCTGCATGGCTGCGACCTGCTTATAAGCGGCGGTGGCAGCCTGCTGCAGGACGTGACGAGTATGCGCAGTCTGCTGTACTATCTGTCCATTCTGGCCCTGGGCGTTATCCTGAAGAAAAAGGTGATGCTCTTTGGCCAGGGCATTGGACCGATTAACAGCAGATTTCTGCGTAAGCTGACAAAATTGATTTGCAGCCATGCAGATCTGATTACCGTTCGCGATCAGGATTCGCTTTATGAGCTGCGCCGCCTCGGTGTGCCGACGCAGAAGGTGCAGCTGACAGCTGATTCTGTGCTGACGCTGCCGCAGGAGGGCAAGGATTTAGGCAAGGGCCTTTTAAATGCTTTTCATGTGCCTGAGGACAAAATGCTGATAGCAATTTCTGTACGCAAATGGCAGGAGGACGACAGCTATCTGCTGGAGCTGGCGAAGGCTGCTGACCTTTTGGCCGAGGAATATAATGCACATATCGTGCTGCTGCCTCTGCAATATCCCGTAGATATGGAAGCATGCAGACGCTTGCAGCATTTCATGCGACAGACAGCGGCGAGCACTGTGCTGGAGACGGCCTGTGATACAGAGCAGTTTTTGTCGCTCATGGGTAATTTTGATCTGTTGATTGGTATGCGTCTTCACGCGTTAATCTTTGCGGCTGTTATGGAGCTGCCCTTTGTGGCTGTTTCCTACGATCCGAAGATTGATGGCTTCGTGAAGGATATTAATGGTATAAACGCCGGTAAGGTTGAAGAGCTGCAGGCGGCGCAGGTGGTGGCAGCGGCGCATAAGGCGCTGGCTCCGGAAACCAGTGCGCATGGTATGCTCGACAAGCTGCGGGCGAAGGCGCTTTTGAATGCCCAGGAGGCGTTCGAATTGTTGTCGAGAGGAGATGTAAGGTAGTGCTGAGAATGGAGAATGTCAGCAAGGTTTACCCGGGAGGCTCCGTAGCCTTGCAGGATGTCGACATACATATTAAACCAGGCGAATTCGTCTTTGTTGTAGGACCAAGCGGCGCTGGTAAGTCTACCTTTATCAAAATGCTGTTCCGGGAGGTTTTGCCTACTACGGGCAGCATTTTTGTTAATGGTGTAGATATTTTGTCGCTGACACCGAAGGAGATTCCGTATATGAGGCGTCAGCTGGGGATTATCTTCCAGGATTATCGTCTGCTGCCGGACCGCACTGTATATGAGAACGTTGCCTTTGCGATGCAGGTTATCGAAACGCCGCATCGCAAGATCAAACGCCGCGTGCTCAATGTGTTGGACCTCGTTGGTCTGCGCCACCGTGCGAACGCTTATCCTAATGAGCTGAGCGGCGGCGAGCAGCAGCGTATTGCGATTGCCAGAGCCATCGTCAACGATCCGATTCTGGTTATCGCTGACGAGCCGACAGGCAACCTGGACCCGGAGACGAGCTGGGATATTATGGAGATTTTCAAGGAAATCAACGCCAGCGGCACCACGATTGTCATGGCAACGCATGATAAGGAGATTGTTGATGCTATGGGCAAGCGTGTAGTAGCAATTGAGCACGGCAATATTGTCCGTGACGAAGCGAGCGGGGTATATGGCTATGAGCTTTAGTACGAAGGAATATTTTGTCAAGGAAACCTATAAATCTATCCGTCGTAACGGGTTCATGAGCTTTGCCTCGATTTCTACGGTGGCAGTTTCGCTGCTGGTGCTGGGCATGTTTCTCTTGATTTTCCTGAATACGAATAATCTGGCACAGTATCTGGAAAGCCAGGTGCAGGTGTCTGTATATATGCAGGACAGCGCAACGCCTGAGGATTTAAAAAATGTCGAGGCCAAGCTGAAAAAGATGCCGGGCGTGGTAAAGGTTACGCCGATTAACAAGGCGCAGGCCTTGGCACGCTTCCAGGAGCGCCTTGGCGACCAGAAGCAGCTTTTAGACAGCCTGGGCAAGGAGAATCCGTTCCCCAATTCCTTTGATGTGCAGGTGGATGCGCCGGAGCGTATCAAGACGATAACGCCGTCGATTGACCAGCTGCCGAAGGTGGAGACGGCCAAGTTCGGGCAGGAGGTCGTGGAGCATTTGTTCTCGCTGACGAAGATTCTGCGCGTAGGCGGTATTATTCTGGTTATCTTTTTGGCGATGGCGACACTGTTTATTATTTCCAATACGATTCGCCTGACGGTTTTTGCAAGGCGTAAGGAAGTTGTCATTATGAAATATGTCGGTGCGACCGACTGGTTTATCCGCTGGCCGTTCCTGCTGGAGGGCATGACGCTGGGCTTTTTTGGTGCGGTTATTGCGTCGTTATGCCTGAACAGCATTTACGCAGGTATTTTGGAGCGTATTCATGCTACGCTGGCGTTTCTGCCGCTGCTGCCGACCTCGCCGCTGCTTGTTTATGTAACCTTATTCCTGCTGGCGGCCGGTACAGGTATCGGCGCGCTGGGCAGCTATATTTCTTTGCGTAAATTCCTGCGTGTTTGATGGAGGCTGCGAGCATGAATAAGAAATTAGCAGCGCTCGCTGCCGCAGGGATTATTGCCCTGCTGCCGCTGTTCGGCGCCTTGGGCTTTGCCAATACTGCTGATGATAAGCGGGCAGAGCTGAACGATGTCAAGCAGCAGATGGCGGATATGCAGGCGCGCAAGGAGGAAGCACGGCGCAAGGCGGAGAGTGCCAATGCTCAGCTGGCGGAGATTATGGATAATCTTGGTGAGCTGCAGGCACAGGCCAACGGCTTACAGGCCAAGAGCAATGTTTTGCAGGATAAAATCAACAAGAATCAGGCCGAGCTGGATAAAAAGCAGCAGGAGGTTGACCAGCGCATGGTCATCTACCGCAAGCGTCTGCGTGATATTTATATCAACGGCCAGATAAATTACCTTGATGTGCTTTTGGGCGCCAAGGATTTCAGCGATTTTTCCTCGCGTATGTATCTGCTGCAGAAGATTATCAGCAGCGATTTGGCGATGCTGGACCAGCTCAAAAAGGATGCTGACGAAATCAACAGCCGCAAGCAGCAGCTGGCAGCGGAGATGAAGGAAATCAAGACGACGCAGGCCGAGCTGGCGGCTAAGCAGGCGAAGGTCAACAAGCTGCGCGAGGAGCGTGCGCAGGTTCTGTATAAGGCGCAGGAGGAGGAGGCCAGCAGTCAGGCGGAATATGAACGCTTGCTGGCTATTTCGGAAAACATTGCGGCCATGCTGCGGAATATTGAAAGCGGCGGTGGCGGCGCTCCTGTAGGACAGGGCGGCACAGGACGCTTCATGTGGCCGTGCACAGGTCCGATTACCTCGTACTATGGCTGGCGTACACACCCGATTTTTGGTACGACGAAGTATCACAGCGGTATGGATATTGCTGTCGATACAGGCACGCCGATTCATGCTGCTGACAGCGGTACAGTCGTGTACAGCGGCTGGCTGGGCGGCTATGGCAACTGCGTGATGATTGACCATGGCGGCGGCCTTGTTTCGCTGTATGCTCACAACAGCTCGCTGGCGGTGGGCGAGGGGCAGTATGTGCAGAAGGGCACTGTTGTTGCCTACGCAGGCAGCACAGGCTATTCGACAGGTCCGCACTGCCACTTCGAGGTGCGTCTGCATGGCGAGGTGACAGAGCCGCTTGATTATTTACCCTGATAGTTAAAGACGGAGGCTTAAGGTAATGAGAAAGAAAAAAATATTAAAGATAATAGCCTGCTGTCTGACTATTGTTTTTTTGACAGCTGCAGCTGTGCTGGGTGCAGAGCTGGTGCTGCTGCATAAAATAATGGGCAGCACGGCTGACCCGATGCGCTTTTTGCGCACGATGAACCTGCTGCAGCGCAATTATAACGGCGAGGTGACAACGCACCAGCTGTTCGACGGCGCTATTAAGGGCATGGTGGAGGCCGTAGGCGACCCCTATACCGTGTATCTGAATCATAAGGATTATCAGCAGCTGAGCGAGATGACCAACGGCAGCTTTGGCGGCATTGGCATTGTGTTTGGCAAGCGCGGCAATGACTATGTGGTTATTTCGGCGCTGGAGGATAATCCCGGTGCGCAGGCCGGTATCAAGAGCGGCGATATCATCACCGGTATTGACGGCAAGTCGACGCGTGAGATGAATATGGAGCAGGTGGCTAACAAAATCCGCGGCGAACAGGGGACCGAGGTCGAGCTGGAGCTGCAGGATAAGGAGGGGCGCTTGCGCAAGGTTCGCGTAATGCGTAAGGAAATCAAGAATCCTTCTGTCGGCGGACAGCTTTTGCCGAATACGAAGATTGGCTATATCCGTATTGCTGTGTTCAACGAAAATACCGGCACGGATTTTGCCAAGAAGTATAAGGAGCTGGAGCAGCAGGGCATGCAGGCGCTGGTGCTTGACCTGCGCAGCAATCCCGGCGGCGTTTTTGACGCCGGCGTGCAGGTTGCAGGCATGCTGGTGCCGAAGGGACCAATCGTTTCTGTTATCGACAGAGACGGCAATAAGGTTACCGAAAGCTCTGAGCTGGAAAAGGTGAAATATCCGCTGGCGGTGCTGGTGGACCATGGCAGCGCGAGTGCTTCGGAGATTGTTGCCGGAGCGATTAAGGATACCAAGAGCGGCAAGCTTTTCGGCGTAAAAACCTTTGGCAAGGGCAGCGTGCAGTCTGTGTATCGCTTAGACAGCGGCACGGCAGTGAAGATTACCGTGGCGAAGTATTATACGCCGTCCGGAGTTTCGATTCACAATGTAGGCATTGAGCCTGATGTGAAGGTGGAGCTGCCGGAGGATGCGAAGGTTGATGTGCAGCTGAAGGCGGCAGAGGAATATCTGCTGGGCGAGCTGAAGAAGTAAGGGAGGTGCTGCGCAAGCAGCACCTTTTTTTGTAAATTTGGGGTTGACGTTCTTTTCCTATAACCCCAATTAACACTATAATTTGAGGTGTATCATGAAAAAATTATTGATTTTACTAAGCTGCCTGCTGATGTTGGTAACTGCTAATATTTCTTACGCGCAGGTGACGCTGGGCGTAGAACGCTTAGGCGAGCCGCAGGTGCAGCGAATGCTGGCGCATAAGCGAGTGGGACTGTTTACGAATCAGTCGGGCGTGGACAGGAGGCTGACGAGCAGCGTGGAGCTGGTGCGTGCGCAGGCAGATTTGCAGGCGATTTTTGTGCCGGAGCATGGCCTGTTCGGGGCTGTGGCTGCCGGAGACGAGGTTAAGGGAGATGAGTATGCCGGGATTCCTGTATTCAGCCTTTATGGCGATACGCGTCGTCCGACGCAGGAGATGCTGAGCAAAATAGATGCTATGATCGTGGATATTCAGGATGTTGGCATTCGTCATTATACGTATTTTTCCTCGTTGGCTTATATCATGGAGGCATGCGCAAAATATCATAAGGAGGTCATTATTCTTGACCGTCCCAATCCGCTGGGCGGAGTGATGGAGGGGCCTGTGCTGAAGCCGGAATATGCAACGTTCATCGGCTTATATCCGCTGCCCCTGCGTCATGGTCTGACGATTGGCGAGTTTGCGCGTTATATAAATAAGACGCAGCAGCTGAACTGTCAGCTGCAGGTCGTGCCGCTGAAGGGCTGGAGGCGTTCCATGCTGTGGCAGGATACAGGCCTGCCGTGGACACTGACCTCGCCGCTGATTCCTACGGCGGAAACGGCAGTGCTGTATGGCGTGACGGGCGTGCTGGGCGACAGCAATTTGTCCGTGGGCGTGGGCACGGCGAAGCCCTTCTTCTTCGTTGGTGCGCCCTTTGCCGATGCGCAGCAGGTGAAGGCGGCGCTGGATGCGCTGGCACTGCCGCATGTGGCCTTTCGCGCTGCCAGCTTTACGCCGCGCTATGGCGATTATACAGGCGAGCTGGTGCAGGGCGTGGAGATTTATCTACTGGATGCGCATAAGGTGAACCTGGCAGAGCTGCAATATAAAATTTATCTTGCTATGCATAAGCTGTATCCCGACAAGCTGAAGGCGCAGGAGCGCGGTTACGGCGCCGAGGGCTATAAGACAGATATTGCGCTGGGGGAAAGCAGCCTGCGTGAATGCGCGGATGAGGCCAAAACCTTTGCGCGCTGGCGCAGTGAGTGCGCGGCATTTGCCAAGGAAGTGCAGCCTTATTTGCTCTACAAGTGATATCGAGAGCGGCGTGCGTAGAGCTATTTAAAGCTAAAGACCTGCGGCTTGCTTAGAGTTGATTAACTCTTTGTCAAGCTGCAGGTCTTTTTTTGTGCGCAGCTAGGTATTATTGCTGCTGTACATATGGGAACTGCATGACGAGTCTGTCCTGCAGCACATGAGTGAGGCTTTCGATATTAGCACTCAGCCTTTCGATTCTGCCTTCCATACGGACCAGAAGGTACGAGCTGACGAGCATGGGAAATGCGTAATGTATCAAGAAGTAGCACCCTTATAAATAGGCAATACCCAATCATCGTGCGTATGATGATTGGGTATTTTTTTATTTTTCGTATTGAAATGTGATGGAAACACCGTTTTTGAAGATTATTTTCATGATTTTGTTCTGCTCTCCCATGATGATTCTGCTGATGATTTCAGCGAGAAAATCGTGGATGGGCTTTCTGCCGATAGCCTTGGCAAGCTTGTAATAATCAAAATCGCTGTTGGTGTCTTGAAGCTTTTTTATCATTATGAGCTTCGAGAGTTGGGCAAGATAGGCTTCATCGGCGCCGATGTCATTGCCAGAGAGTGATTTTATCTGCTTGTCGAGCTTGGCGATGGTGCCTTCAATGGTTGCCTTCTGCTCGAAGTATTCAGCTTCGCTCATATCGCCATCGTCAAATAGGTAGGCTCTTTTCAGGCGGCTGAGGGCACGTTCCTGCTTCTCTTTTTCTTTTTTGCTCTGCTCAACCAGCAGGGCGTTAGGGTTATACTGGTCAGCCTGGTCAACACCGTAGATGTGTTTGACGTGAGCACGTACAATCATATAAATCCTTTGCGCTTCTTCGATGCCTGTCGCACCGGGGATAAGGTTGTTATTGAGCAGGTAGCTTACCAGCTGCTCAGCGCTGGTGAATTTAATGGCATTGGCGCAGGCTTCGATTATTCTTGCTATGAGCTTCAGCAGGCGGGGCAGCAGCACACAGTCTGATGCGTAGCCTGGATGTTCAGCGGCGCAAACAGCAGGGACCTTCCAGCGGCCGTTACAGTAATAGTAAGTGCTGCGGGTGTGGTCATGGCCACGAGTACGGTCTTTGGAGTTAAGCGTGTAGCCGCATGCTGCACATTCCAGCAGGCCGCCAAAGATGTATTTGTCCTGGGCGCTGACAAGGCTGCCGATGGGGGCCAGCCAGCTTCTGTTTTTGGAAAGCATATCGTTGCACTTGCGCCAAGTCTCTTCCGGCACAATGGCTTCATGCTGGCCAGTAACAACTACCCAGTCATTTTCGGAGCGGTAAAAATCTTCACGCCTGCCAGCATTGGAATTTTGACGGTTATAAACATATTCACCTTTATAGAAGTGGTTTTTCAGGATGCATCTTACCGTTGTATCGCTCCATTGAGTACCTTTGCGGCTTCTGTAACCGGCGGCGTTGAGTGCTGCAGCAACTTTCTTCAGGGCTTTCTCGCGCAAATAAAGTTCAAATATAGCGCGGACAACGGGAGCTTCGATTGGATCAGGAACAGGCCAGCTCTTACATTTTTTGCCGTTGGCATCCGTAGTGACTGGTCCTGGCATGTAACCAAACGGCACTCTGCCGCCGTTCCATTTATTTTCGTTCGCGCGGCCGAGCATGACCGCAGTTACGCGTTCTGCAATGGTTTTGCGCTCTAATTCGGCAAAAATAAGTAAAATCTTAAGCATTGCTTCGCCGCCGGGGGATTGAGTATCGAAGGATTCATTCTTGCTGGCGAAGGCAACGCCATAATCTTTGAGCTCGTCGTACAGCTCTAAGAAGTCCAGCAGGTTACGACTGATGCGGTCGAGCTTCCAGACGTAAAGGTGGCTGAACTCTCTGGCGCGGATGCGCTCCATCATAGAGCGAAAGGCAGGGCGATTGAGGTTCTTGCCGGAAAAGCCAACGTCGCGGAAGACTTCAATGTCCTTGATGCCGTTGAGGTCTGCGAGCTTGCGCAGGTCGCTTTCCTGCAGCGGCAGGCTGTCTTTATCTGCCTGCATGTCGGTGGATACGCGGATATACAGAGCAGCTTTGGGCGTTTTGGGTATAGTAATAGCATGTTTAGCCATAAGACACGGCTCCTTTCAATAGCTAAGATTGTAAGAGCCGTGCATAATATGTTATAATATTATATCGACTCTTATTGGTATGGGGGTTGATAATTGAGCGTGTTGGTAGCACGTTCTTGCAGGTCCCTCGGTGTTGGTAGCACCGGGGGATTTTTTAGTCCAACATTTCGCTGAAAGTTAGACTAACAACTATTTTAGTCCAACATTTCGCTGAAAGTTAGACTAACAACTATTTTAGTCCAACATTTCGCTGAAAGTTAGACTAACAACTATTTTAGTCCAA
>OQVS01000438.1_pt1 | contig 28378 bp, 26 predicted proteins | sample 1691601 | NCBI WGS metagenome assembly OQVS01 (sample SAMN03418268, study PRJEB22391) | human gut metagenome | biome: human-gut; feature: organic feature; material: feces | host: Homo sapiens | place: Tanzania | collected 2013-01 | reverse complement strand
GTTACACCAGCAGAGGATGGCACAACGGCAAATAATATAATAAAAGCAGCCGAAAAACAGTCCCAGGCATTTTCTCAATGGTTATCGAATGCACGTATAGGAATAACGGATTGATTTTCTGTTATATGATAAGTTATCAAGCACATTTGATTATAGCTAGTTCATTAGCAGGCATGCCTGTGAAAGCAATGGAATCACAACAAAGTAATGAAATTACAAGTGGTAGATAATTTAACAAACGAGATAATAGAATATGATATGACATTGGCGGAGGTGCCTATGGGTAAAAAATGGATTGTGGGTCTGATGATTTTAACAACATTATGGGCAATGACCGGTTGTGGAAAGCGGGAGATGATCCGCTGCGAATACACAAATGAGGCAGCAGGGTTTACCTTAAGCATAGACAGACCGGTAGAATGGACAGCGAAGCTTCAGGAAGGGTGGCCTGCGACCGAGACAGAGGAAGCCAGCCCGGACGAGGGAATCCGGATTTATACGGATGACAGCCAGGAGAGCAGCATCTATTTTTGCAACAGTTTTTCTCCTTATTATGCAGGGGATGAAAATGATCTGGAGACCGTAGAAGTGAATGAGGAACTCACGGCACTTCATGGAATCGAAATGAGCGGTGAATGGATAAGCGAATCCTATGTTTTTAAAGGGGATTTCACCGGTCAGGGATTCTATAACATTACCATCTCTATGTCACAAAAGGATTATAAAAAATATAAAAAGATCATCTCACAGATGGTTGCCAGCTGCCAGATCCGTGAATGGGAGCCGGAGAATGCAACGGTATCGGAAAGCATTGAAAATGTAGAAAATAATGATTTGATGATTCGGGGAACGCTGTTAGACAGAGAGAGCGAGAGTGCTGTCTATAACGATATCACCGGACTGTTAAATGAAAGATATGATTTGCTGAACGAGTTATTAAGTGCGTGGGATTCCACGGTAGACAGCAGGGACAGCATTTCCGTAAATCTGCCAGATGGCCGGGAGACGGTAATGTACCGTGTGAAGGTGACGGACTCCTGGGAGTATTATGAACAAAAGGCTGAAGATATCTATGATGATATTTATATACAGGAAGTTTTTACCCCTTGCTACCTGGGAAATCTATACGCCGAAGTGGATGACAAATTGTATCGTGCAGAAGCGGATGGTTTCGTCTGGGGCATTGATGAAGACTCCATCAAAATATGGAAGCAGGATTGGGGTAACCGTTATATAGTGACCGCAAAAGAGCAAAATGAGATGACTACGGATGTGCTGTTTATTATAAGAAAAGAAGATACGGATAACAAATACAAAATCGTAGATGAAGTCGAGATGAATTAGTGATTGTTGTGAAAATAAAGTCTGATATGTAATTTGGAGTTAAGCCAAATTAGTATGAGACTTTATTTGTGATTATTTATTGTAAAGATGTATATAATAATACAGACATAAAAATTGACAATAAAAGTATAAATATGGTACACTTTACATGGAGGTGAGTGTATGATAAAAGACTACCTGATAGACAATTATGGATATAATGAACCGATTTTTCTAAATGATTTATTGGTGGAAGGAATTTCTGAAAATGCCGTACGACAGTCGGTAAAAAGACTTGTGGCATACGGTTTCCTGGAAAGATATGATAGCGGAATATATTATATTCCGAAGAGTGGAGGATTACTTGGGAAGAGTTATTTGGATCCGTCTATAGTTATTATGCGTAAATATGTGGAAAATAATTCAAATAAATATGGATATATTACCGGGTTGTCTTTTGCAAATCAATTAGGTCTGACAACACAGATGCCGGCAGTTATCGAAATTGTTACGAATCGTGAAGCTACGAATGGACGCACACTCATGGTTGGTAATCAAAAGGTGCGGGTGAAAAAATCAGCTATTCCTGTATCAGAGGACAATGCTGAATTGTTGCAATTGCTTGACAGCGTAGGACAGGCGGAAAAATATACAGAACTGACGATGAAAGAGACGGTGGAGATTTTAAGTGCTTATATCAGAAAGAAAAAATTTACAAAGGAACAGCTGTCGGATGTATCGTCAGCTCTAACCGGAGCGACCGCTAAAAAATTGATTGAATGGGGGATGATCTATGAATTTGCATCATGATAAAGATGCATTTGAGGAATTATTGATTGGTGCGGCTAACGAGTTGGCAATTCCTACAAATATCATTGAAAAAGATTACTATGTGACGATTGTATTGAAATCATTGTCAGAGAAATTGAAAGATATGGTTTTCAAAGGAGGGACGTCACTTACAAAATGTTATCAACTGTTAGACAGATTTTCAGAGGACATTGATATATCCTATACAGCAGAATCCGGTATACCTGGAGAAGCAAGAAAAAGACAGCTGAAAAATGCGGTAGTTGCCACTATGGAGGAATTAAACTTTCCAATCACAAACATAGAGGATACAAGAAGCAGAAGACACTATAACTGTTATAGGGCAGCATATCCATCCATATATGAACAGTCAGGGATACTGAAACCGGGGCTTGTGGTGGAAACCTATGTTGCATTGCTCCCGTTTCCGACGGCAAAGCAAATGGTTGATAACTATATCTACCGTTTCTTGAAAAAAATAAATCGTTTAGATTTAGCAGAGACTTATGATCTGATGCCCTTTGCAATTACAACACAGACGATAGAGAGAACCCTGGTTGATAAAGTATTTGCGTTGTGTGATTATTACATGCAGGGAGAAACAGAGCGCCATTCAAGACATTTGTATGATATCTATAAGATTGTAAATTCTATAGGAGTTACAGAGAAAACGGCAAAACTTATCCCAGAGGTCAGGGAAGTACGCGCAGAGTTGCCTATTTGTCCTTCTGCAAAAGAGGGTGTTTGTATTACAAATATATTGAATGAAATAATCAAAAACCAGGCGTATAAGTCAGATTATGAAAATATTACTCTGGGATTATTGTTTGTTCCGGAAATATATGATACGGTAATTCAAAGTTTGAAACAGCTGGCAGATAGCGGAATCTGGGATTAAGTGGAGTAGAAAAGGATTATATCATCAGTGACAGCTTTGAAAAATAAATATTGACATATATAGATAGCCGATATATATTATAGACAACGATATATATCGGCTATCTATATAAGGAGGACAAAAAATGGCTGTGGACAAATCACTGATGTCGGGAAGTATGACGATGCTTCTGCTCAGATTACTGGCGGAGAAGGATATGTACGGATACGAGATGATCGATACATTGCGGAAAAAATCCTGTAATGTGTTCGAGTTAAAAGCAGGTACGCTGTATCCGCTGTTGCACGGGCTGGAAGCGAAGGGCCTGCTTACGGTATATGAGCAGGAATATGCTGGCAAGACGAGGAAGTATTACAGTATTACGAAGGAAGGCAGAAAACTACTGGAAACGAAAAAAGCGGAGTGGATGGAATATCAGTCTGCAGTGACCAGTGTTCTGGCAATGGGGGTATAAGGATGGAGACATATTTGGAAAAATTGCTGTCACAGATCCGTTGTAAAAAAGCAAGACCCTATATTGCCGAGGAAATAAGAGATCATATCGAGAGTCAGATGGAGGACAATCTTTCTGCGGGAATGAGCTATGAGGAAGCAGAGAAAAATGCGGTTACGGACATGGGAGATCCGGTGGAAGTCGGTATCTCTCTGGACAGGATCCATAAGCCTAAGATTGCATGGAAATTACTTTTGATAGTGGGAATCTTAAGTCTGTTGGGCATTCTGATACAGCAATCCATTCTTTTGCAGCCCGGTTATCAGGATTTGGAAATAGAGATGCAGCAAAGGTATCGGTACAATGTGGAGGGATTTGCTTCAGCGGTAGTGATAGGATTCCTTCTCATGTGTGTGATCTATTTCCTGGATTATACAGTAATTGCGAAGTACGCAAGGTTCATTGGGGGAGTTATCCTTATTCTTGCAGGACTGCATGTGGCAGGCTTTGGTGGTTTTGATTATGTTAACGGAATCGGCAGCTGGATCGGATTTGGAAGGCTCCGGGTGTCAGTTACTTCTCTGATGATGTTCTATGTACCGATTTACGGAGCTGTCTTATACAAATACAGGGACGGCGGCGTCTTTGCACTGTGCAGGGCAATCCTGTGGCTGATCCTTCCGGTATTTATTACCTCCCGGATCCCGAGTCTCGGTGTTGCCGTCATCATGATGGCCAGTATGCTGATAGAACTTACGATGGCTGTCTGGAAGGGCTGGTTTCAACTGCCGGTGAAAAAGACGATTATCGGCTTGTGGCTGTTTTTCACGGCAGCACCTGCTCTGTTACTGACTGTAAAGTACGCATTTCATTTGCTGGAAACATATCAGGAAGCCAGGATCCGTTCCTATTTCACCGCTTCCGGAGATGCCAATTACATGACGTCTATGCTTCATAAATTTAATCAAAATATTTTATTTTGGGGCAACAGCGGAAAAGATGTGGTCGGAGGCTTGCCGGAATTCAATCAGGATTACATTTTCTCTTATATTCTGAACAGTTACGGATTGCTGGCCGGAATCTTTGTAGCCGTACTCCTGGCGGCACTGGTAGTGTTTCTGTTCGGAGCGTCGGTCAGACAGAAAAATGAACTTGGCATGGTGATGGGATTCGGCTGCGGAATGATCATTTTATTAAATATTTCCCTGAACCTTGCAGGAATTTTTGGATGGATCCCGCTGACATCAACCTTCCTGCCGTTCTTGTCCTTCGGCAGAAATAATATTTTACTGTGTTATGCACTGGTGGGAATTATCCTGAGTATTTACAGATACAAGGATGTATATCCAAAAAAGTTCAAGGCGTCACAGGTATCATTGCAGAAGACCATTACTTTGAAGCTGGATATGTAACACGGTAATAAAAGTAATGCAAATAAAAGATCCATGAGCAGGAAAACTGTCCATGGACTTTTATATATCATAAGAAGAATTCACTCAATGTATTTCGCAAGCTTACGAGGGCAATACCGACAAAATCAGTATCTCCACACTCATCATATCATTCATGCGTCCGGATTTTACGGCCTCTTCGGTCTCTACGCACTGCTTTACCGCATTTTTCAGCACGGAAGTCTTGAAATGGGAGGCCTGCGCCACATATTTTCCGGCTGCAAAGGGCGGCACACCGATCTTGGAGGCAATGGTCTTATTGTCGTGGCCTCTACTTTTTAATTCCTTGGTCTGGAGCAGCAGGTTACACTGCCTGGCAATCAGGAACAGTATGCGCATGGGCGGCTCTTTTAATGCCAGCAGATCATAGTAAAGCTGCAATGCTTTCTGTGGCTGTTTTTCCGCAATGGCATTGACCATATCGAAGATGTGGTTGGTGATACGGGTGGTGCAGACAGATTCCACATCCTCTGCGGTGACTATGTCACGATCGAGACAGTAGCAGATCAGCTTCTCCAGCTCCATCTGGATATTTTCCATATCCGTGCCGGTCTTGGAGAGCAGGAGCTGAGCGGTATTCTCGGAGATTTTCTTCCCTTCTTTGCCCAGAATACCGGCGATCCAGCGCTTTAGGGAATTTTCATCCTGCACGGTGAATTCGGCAGCGTACCCCTTCGACTGCACAGCTTTGTAGAGCTTGCTGCGCTTATCCACTTCACTTTCCGTGAAAATGAAAAAGGTGGTGTCATTGGGAGCTGCAAGGTATTCCGCCAGCTTTTCCCCACCGGCTTTGAAGAGCCCGGTATCTTTGAAAAACATGACACGGCGTTCTGCCAGAAAGGGGAGTGTCTCCGCCAGATCGATGACCTCTCCCAGAGTAAAATCTTTGCCCTGATAGAAGTGGGTGTTCATCTCATCCCCCTCCTGACACAGAGCCTTACGCAGACGGTCCGTGTACTGGTTTTTCAGATAACGTTCCTCTCCATAGAGCAGATAGATCTGTTTAAAATTGCCGGTTTTGATGTCTTCGTTTATCCGCTGCATGAAATGATCCTTTCTGGAAAGATACGGTTACTTCTACATTAGATTCCTAAAAGAGTATACCCCATTTCCTATTGAGGTTTCAAGGGGTGTATGCTATTATGGAACAAAACAGTTCGACCATGGACATATACGAGAGACACAATCATGCTTGCATGATTTTGCGAACGAATATGTCCATGAGTTAAGCGCCGATTCATGAGCAAAGGTAGTCACGAAGTGACGGAAAGCGCGGCAGCGCGACTTTGCGAATGGTGCGGGTCGAACGTGAGACAGCGCAGTTCGAATGTGGAACAGTGCGGTTCGACCATCATACCATAAGAGGAAGGAAGAGAAAAATGAGTAGGAAAAGCGGGTTCATTCAGGAATTTAAAAAGTTTATTCTGAGGGGAAATGTAATGGATATGGCAGTCGGCGTGATCGTCGGCGGCGCATTTACCGCTATTGTTACTTCTCTGAATCAGGACATCCTTACTCCGGTTCTGGCAATCTTCGGCGGTACTGATTTTTCGAATCTGTATGTAAAACTGGGCAGCAGTGAGACGGCACCGGTGCTGATGTACGGTAATTTTATCACAGCAGTCATCAATTTCCTGATCACGGCATTTGTGATCTTCTGTCTGGTAAAATTCATTAATAAGCTGGGAGACACCCTGCATCACAAAGAGGAAGCTCCGGCGGCACCTACCACGAAAAAATGTCCGTTCTGCAAGAGTGAGATCGCAATTGACGCAACGAGATGTCCGCACTGTACTTCTCAGCTGGAACAGTGATCATTTGTCGGCAGCGTAAAGACTTTGAGTGCTGAGAGATAGAAAACCGTGGAGGAAAGCATGGGAAAAATACAAGGGATAGTTATGACGGCAGGAGTGGGCTGTCTGTTGATGAGCATGCTGACAGGCTGCGGAAATGAAACGACCAGGATCGCAGAAGGAATGCAGCTGGTGGAAACACTGGATTACCAGGGGGCACTGGCTGCCTTTGATGAAGCGGAAGCGCAGAAGGAGAACAGCCGGCTGATCGCAAGAGGCAGAGGGATCGCCAGCATGGGACTGACAGATTACGAGCAGGCAGTACAGTACTTTACGCAGGCGCTGGAACTGAGCAGCGGCTGGGTCCAGAACGTGGATTATGATATGAACTACTATCTGGCGGCTGCATATACCAAGAATGGTCAGCCGGCGGAAGCTAAAAAAGTATATGATGCCATTCTGGGTCTGAAACCGGAAGAAAAGGATGCTTATTTTCTCAGAGGCTCCACAGAACTGGAGATTGGAGATTATGACAGTGCTAAGGCGGATTTTGATCAGGTCATTTCCATGGATCCGAAAAATTATGACCGGTTGATACAAATCTATGAAGTCCTTGCGGAGTACGGTTACCGGGAAGTGGGACAGGAATATCTGCAGAATGTATTAGATACGGCAAAACAGCTGGATGCCTACGACAGTGGGCGGATTTATTACTATCTCGGAGAATATCAGAAGGCTTATCTGGCGCTGGAAGAGGCGAAGGATAAGGGCGGTGCGGACAGCTATCTGTACCTGGGCAGAGCTTATGAGGCAACCGGTGATTACAATTATGCATCCAGCATATATAGCAATTATCTTTCCAAACAGGGACCGGATGCAGAAATCTACAATCAGCTGGGGCTGTGTGAAATGGCTAAAAAGGAATACCAGAAGGCTCTTGAAGCATTCCAGGCCGGAAAACAGATCGAAGGAAACAGCCTGATGCAGACCTTATCCTTTAATGAAATTGTGGCATATGAATATCTGGAAGATTATCAGAAGGCATCGGTGCTGCTGAAGGCTTATTTACAAAATTACCCGGACGACCAGACGGCCATCCGGGAGCAGCAGTTTCTGTCTACCAGGTAATGAGTCAGCAGAATAAACAGATTTAATCAGTGGCAGAGTCTTCCTGTGAGGATTCTGCCCTTTGTCTTAGTTGCAGCAGATCAATATAATCAAGCAGGGAGGCAGCGTTTTTGGAATTAAAATGCTGCAGGATATCCACCAGACCGGCAACGGTGACATCAGGTGCAAATTCCTGATTCAGGACATCCAGACGATAACGATAAGGAGTGCGTCCCAACAGATAGTCGGTCGATACTCCGAAGAAGTCAGCCAATTGTATCAATGCCTCCTGATCCGGAAAATGGATATTGTTTTCATAATTCGAAATGGTGCCCACGGAAACTTTCAGTATGGCAGCCAGTTCTTTCTGATAGATTCCCCGTTCTTCCCGCAGGGATGCAAGAATCTCACCGAAACTCCTCATATTGCCTCGCATTCTGCCGCAGATGCAGCATATTTAAATGTTTTTCTTTTAAGATTTGATGAACTCTATTTTACTATATTTTAGTTTTAAAGGAATACAAATTTAGAAAAAGAGGAAAATAATAAAAATATTTCGTTAAAATCAATATTAACTAAAAAATGAAAAATATTCCTGACTTTTTCATTGAGAAATCCTCTCATTAAAACCTATTGCTATTTTTCAAAAAGCCCGATATAATAATTCAAGAGTTAGGTGCAACTAACTAATGAGTGAATCATGTGAAACTCCTCAGAGGAAACGGAGCTGCTGAATCCGCAGACTGCCGGGAGGTCATCTTCCGGGAGGAGTTTTTCAGCCCTTATAGGGGATTCACGAAAGAGAAGGTTTGGGAATAAAAAGTTTAGAATAGAGGATAAAGGAGAAGGACAGAGATGAACTATTTAGAGATTGAAAAAGTAATCGGAAGAGAGATTCTGGATTCCAGAGGAAATCCTACCGTAGAAGCAGAGGTGACTCTGGCAGATGGTACCATCGGACGCGGCATGGCACCTAGCGGTGCATCCACCGGTGAATTCGAGGCACTGGAACTGAGAGACGGAGACAAGAGCAGATATCTGGGCAAAGGTGTGCAGAAGGCTGTAGAAAATATCAATACTGTAATCAATGAGACTCTGCAGGGAATGGATGCTTCCGATATTTATGCCATTGATAAGGCAATGATCGATGCGGACGGAACCAAGGATAAATCCAGACTGGGAGCCAATGCAATCCTGGCAGTATCCATTGCCAGTGCGAGAGCCGCAGCGATTTCCCTGGATATTCCCCTGTATCGTTTCCTGGGCGGTATCTCCGGCAACAGACTTCCGGTTCCCATGATGAACATTATCAACGGCGGCTGTCATGCATTGTCATCCGGTCTGGATGTACAGGAATTCATGATCATGCCCGTAGGCGCTCCTTCTTTCAAGGAATGCTTAAGGTGGTGTGCTGAAGTATTCCATGCTCTGGCTTCTATTTTAAAGGACAGAGGACTGGCTACTTCCGTAGGTGATGAAGGTGGTTTTGCACCGGCATTAAAGTCTGACGAAGAAGCTATCGAGACGATCTTAGAGGCTGTGAAGAAAGCAGGCTATGAGCCCGGCAAGGACTTCAAGATCGCAATGGATGCCGCTTCCAGCGAATGGAAGACCGGCAAAGTGGGCGAATACAAGCTGCCTAAGGCAGGTACCGTATTTACCTCCGAAGAACTGATCGCACATTGGAAGAAACTGGTGGACAAATATCCCATCATTTCGATAGAAGATGCACTGGACGAGGAAGACTGGGAAGGCTGGAAGAAGCTGACCGCAGAACTGGGTGACAAGGTACAGCTGGTTGGTGATGACCTTTTCGTAACCAATACCGAGAGACTGGCAAAGGGAATCTCCCTTGGCTGTGGCAACTCCATCCTCATCAAGCTGAATCAGATCGGATCCGTATCCGAGACTCTGGAAGCTATCAAGATGGCACACAAGGCAGGCTATACCGCTATCTCTTCCCATCGTTCGGGTGAGACTGAGGATACCACCATTGCCGATCTGGCAGTGGCACTGAACACCTGTCAGATCAAGACCGGTGCTCCCAGCAGAACCGAGCGTGTGGCGAAATACAACCAGCTGCTCCGTATCGAGGAAGAGCTGGGTGCAGCAGCCGTATATCCCGGCATGGGCGCATTCAACGTTCAGAATTAATTCGCTTTTATCCAAAACTATTTTGGTTTCTCTTTTTCTCTTCAGGGACTGTTCGAAAGGACAGTCCCGTTTGCGTTTTCATTTTTCTTTTTTTAAAACCTTGCGACATTTTTCCTCTCCCATCTGTATCTAAGATAGAACGGTAAGGAAAATGGCGTAAGATCCCGGAAACCGCCGAAGGAAGCCGTGGAAGAAGAAATGCATTATTTCATATTGACTTTTCCGGAATCTATGTGATAAAATCTCACCGTTGCAAAAATAGTAAAACAGCATAAAGACTTTAGGTAAGAATTGGAAACGACACATGTGCGCACTGCTCACTGATTAACGAACAACACACATGTGTCTTTTTGCGCCCTATTCAGAGTCAGATAAACATCACAATCGGACGTCAAATGCTTGCATTTGTAAGAACGAGTGTGATTGTTTATATGACGAAGTAACTACATGAGCAAAAGGAAAGCATCGAAGATGCGATTTTGCGAATGGAGTTGCTGAATAGGAGTAAAAACCTCATACATAGAAAAGGAGGGCATCCAATTATGCCGAAAACAAAATTACAGAACATTATTTTCACCCTGATCATGGCGTTCGTTATGGTGTACGCCATGGTCTGCTACAACATCGCACTGGACAAGGGAGGAATGACCAACGAGATCTTCCTGTTAGCGTTCCACGAGATCCCTATCATGTGGCCCATCGCCTGCATTTTGGAATACTTTGTCGTGGAAAAGCTGTCTCAGAAACTGGCATTCCGCATGGTATCCCCGGAAGATAAGCCTATTTTCATCACACTGGCAATCTCTTCCATGATCGTATGCCTGATGTGCCCGGTGATGAGTTTTATCGCGACCTGCCTCTTCATGCATCCCGGCAATCAGATCATCGCCCTGTGGTTACAGAAGACCGCCCAGAATTTTCCCATGGCACTGTGCTGGCAGATCTTCTTCGCCGGTCCCGGAGTGCGGAACGCCTTTGGTTTTGTTGTTGGAAAAATGGCAAGAAACAAGAAAAATGAGAAACAGATCAAAAGTAATTGACAAAATAATTATAGGAATGTTAAAATAAATCGATTTTGAGAGACAGGATGTGTGAAAGTCTTTTCAAAGCAATTGTTTTATTAATTGGCAGCCACGGGTTGCCTTATTGATTGAGTTAGAAGCTCAAATTTTATAAGTTGGTTCCTTTATAACCGCAATGCGTTATGCGCAAACTTGTGAAACGGTCAATAAGAGTAGTAAAAGTATAATTGCTAAATAGACTCTGACACGAATATCTTTTCAAAATAAATGCAAAGAAGCAATGGAAAATCAATGGAATAAAAGCAGAAATTCTGAATACAACCACAGGGATGTATTGCGGAATTCCGTAGCAGATGATATTTCCACAGAAAACATTGATTCTGCAAGAACAGAAAGACTGATTGAGAAGATAAACAGGTTGTGCAAATGCGCAGCCTGTTTTTTGTATACGATGAGCCAAGTACAGATTTGTGCTTGCACAAGAATCTGTATTTGGCGGACTGCGATATTTTTGATAACAGAGGGAGGAATGGGATATGAGCGAGAAGCATACCCATATGGATCAGCGCAGGGCTCCGATCCATGAAGCACTGGAAAACTTTCGGCGCATGAGAGTCGTACCTTTTGATGTGCCGGGACACAAGAGAGGCCGGGGCAATCCTGAACTGACAAAATTCCTGGGGGAGCAATGTGTGGGCGTGGATGTCAACAGCATGAAGCCGCTAGACAATCTGTGCCACCCGGTATCCGTCATCCGGGAAGCGGAAGAACTGGCAGCAGATGCATTTGGAGCGGCACATGCTTTTCTCATGGTGGGAGGCACGACCAGCTCGGTACAGAGTATGGTGCTGACTGCCTGCAAACGGGGGGATGAGATCATACTGCCACGTAATGTCCACCGTAGTGTGCTGAATGCACTGGTATTGTGCGGGGCGATTCCGGTCTATGTAAATCCGGAGGTGGACCAGCGGCTGGGAATTTCACTGGGAATGAAGAGAGAGCAGGTGGCAAAGGCAATCGCAGAGCATCCGAAAGCGGTAGCGGTACTGGTCAACAATCCGACCTATTACGGAATCTGCAGTGATCTGCGGGCCATCGTAAAAATGGCGCATGATGCCGGCATGCTCTGCCTGGCAGATGAGGCGCACGGAACGCATTTCTATTTCGGAGGAGGACTGCCGGTATCTGCCATGGCGGCAGGGGCGGATATGGCATCGGTATCCATGCACAAGAGCGGAGGAAGCCTGACACAGTCCAGCCTTCTTCTGACCGGACCGAATGTTCATGCAGGTTATGTACGGCAGATCATTAATCTGACACAGACGACGTCGGGAAGCTACCTGTTGATGTCCAGTCTGGATATCTCCAGAAGAAATCTGGCACTGCGGGGCAGACAGATTTTTCATCAGGTGGCGGATATGGCGGAATATGCCAGAGAAGAGATCAATGAGATCGGAGGATATTATGCCTTCGGAAAAGAACTGGTCAACGGAGACTCCGTGTTTGATTTTGATATTACCAAACTGAGTGTGCATACACGGGATATCGGACTGGCGGGAATTGAAGTATATGACATTCTCAGAGATGAGTATGATATTCAGATCGAGTTCGGTGATATCGGAAATATTCTGGCGTACCTGTCTATCGGTGACCGCTCGCAGGAAGTGGAGCGCCTGGTGAGTGCACTTGCGGAGATCAAGCGCCGCTATCAGACGGACGGAAGCGGATTGCTGAACCAGGAATATATTGATCCGGAGGTGGTTGCCAGTCCGCAGGATGCGTTTTATGCGAATAAATGCAGTCTGCCACTACGGGAAACAAAGGGAAAAGTATGCTGTGAGTTCGTGATGTGCTATCCTCCGGGAATCCCCATTCTGGCACCCGGGGAGAGGATCACGGGAGAAATTCTTGATTATATCGAATATGCGAAAGCCAAGGGATGCAGCATGACGGGACCGGAAGATCCTGAGATCCTGCACCTGAATGTGCTGGCAGAGTAAAAAGGAGGGCAAAGATTGAAAAATAGAATTTTTCAATCACGAGATTTGTGTCTGCGCGCACTTGACACAAACTCGATATGCGCAAAGAACGTGCGCAAGAATGGAGATAAAAATGGAAATGTGGTTTTCGGAGTTTCATACTCCCAATGTAAAACACAGTCTTCGTGTGGAGAAACATCTGTATTCCAAACAAAGTGATTATCAGAGGATCGACATTTTTGAGACTCCGGAATTCGGAAGGGTTCTTACGCTGGATGGCAATGTCATGCTGACGGAACGGGATGAATTTATCTATGATGAAATGATCACCCATGTGCCCATGGCAGTCCATAAAGACGCAAAAGATATTCTGGTGATCGGTGCCGGAGACGGTGGCGTAGTGCGGGAGCTGACCCGCTATGACCGTGTGGAAAAAATCGATCTTGTAGAGATGGATCCGATGGTAGTGGAAGCGTGTCGTGCGTATCTGCCGGGCAATGCCTGCCGGATGGATGACCGCAGAGTACAGATTCATTTTGAAAACGCACTGAAATTCATCAGACGCTGCGAGACAAAATACGATCTGATCATTGTGGATTCTTCCGATCCTTTTGGCCCTTCGGAAGGACTGTTCACCAGGGAATTTTACGGGAATTGTTATAATGCCCTGAAGCCGGACGGTATCATGGTCAATCAGCAGGGAAGCCCTTTTTATGCAGAGGATGCCGGAGCCATGCAGCGCAGTCATAAAAGGATCGCCAGTACATTTCCCATCAGTCGGGTCTATCAGGCGCATATTCCTACTTTTGCGGCAGGATACTGGCTGTTTGGATTTGCCAGCAAAAAATATCATCCGGTGGACGATCTTGACCCTGCGGCATGGAATGCCCTGAATATGAGAACGCGCTATTACACGACGAGGCTTCATAAAGGTGCATTTTACCTGCCGGCATTTCTGGAAGAGATGCTCAGAGAGGTAGAATAAAAATCCTGTCAGTGGAAACAGCAGGCAGGAAGAAAGGCGGCATGATCGTAATGTTAGAGAGAAATGTAGAAAATTTTATCGGCTGTGACAGTGATTATACCTCTGCGGATATTGTCCTGTATGGGGCACCGTATGATTCCACCACAAGCTTTCGCCCGGGAGCAAGATTCGGACCCTCCGCAATGCGGCATGAAAGCTTCGGACTGGAGACATACAGTCCTTATCAGGACAGGGATCTGACAGACTATGCAATATTTGACAGCGGAGATCTGGAACTATGTTTTGGAAGCAGCGAGGCGGCGCTGGCAGATATAGAAGCAAGAGCTGCGGAGATCCTGCAGGATGGTAAACTGCCGGTTTTATTGGGCGGTGAACATCTGGTGACGCTTGGCGCCGTCAGGGCGGCAGCCAAAAAATATCCCGGAATGCATATCATTCATTTTGATGCCCATGCAGACATCAGACAGGATTATCTGGGAGCCAGACTCAGCCATGCCTGTGTGATCCGCAGATGCCATGATATTCTGGGGGATGGAAGAATCCATCAGTTCTGTATCCGCAGTGGGGACAGAGAGGAATTTTATTTTGCGGCAGAACACACCCAGATGCAGAAATTTGATTTTACGGGGCTGGACGGGCTTGCGGAGGAATTGGAGAGGAACCATACACCGGTATATCTGACCATAGACCTGGATTGTCTGGATCCGTCCTGTTTTCCGGGAACAGGAACACCGGAGGCCGGGGGAGTAAGCTTTGTCCAACTGACAGATGCCATCGGCAAAACAGCAAAACTGAATATCGTCGGTGCGGATGTGAATGAACTGGCACCGATGCTGGACCAGAGCGGAGCATCTACCGCTATGGCATGTAAGGTGTTAAGGGAACTGCTGCTTGCCCTTGCAGCGAACAGATAAGCTGAAAAGTGGAAAAAATACGAAAAACGGAGGAAAGAAGATGAGCAGAGTATTAGTGATCGGCTGCGGCGGTGTAGCCGGTGTAGCGATTCAGAAATGTTGTCAGGTAAGTGAGGTATTCACGGAACTGTGTATTGCCAGCAGGACGAAGGAAAAGTGTGATGCACTGGCACAGAAACTGGCAGGAAAGACGCAGACTGTCATTACCACGGCACAGGTGGATGCGGATGATGTGGATCAGGTGATCGCACTGATCCGGGAATACCGGCCGGAGCTGGTAATGAACATTGCGCTTCCCTATCAGGATCTTACCATTATGGATGCCTGCCTTGCCTGCGGTGTCAATTATATGGATACCGCCAATTATGAACCTGAGGATACAGAGGATCCCACGTGGCGTGCTATCTATGAAAAACGCTGTAAGGAAGAAGGATTTTCCGCCTATTTTGACTACTCCTGGCAGTGGGCATATAAAAAGAAATTTGAGGAGGCAGGACTTACGGCACTGCTGGGCAGTGGCTTCGACCCCGGTGTGACTCAGGCTTACTGTGCGTATGCCGCAAAGCATGAATTTGATACCATTGATACGATCGATATTCTGGACTGTAATGGCGGTGATCATGGATATGCGTTTGCCACCAATTTTAACCCGGAGATCAATCTGCGGGAGGTATCCGCGCCGGGCAGCTACTGGGAAAATGGCCACTGGGTGGAGATCCCTGCCATGAGTATTAAGAGAGAGTATGATTTTGACCAGGTGGGGCAGAAGGATATGTATCTGCTGCATCATGAAGAAATAGAGTCTCTGGCGAAGAACATCCCGGGTGTGAAAAGAATCCGTTTCTTCATGACATTCGGACAGAGTTATCTGGATCATATGAGATGTCTGGAAGATGTGGGAATGCTGTCTACAACACCCATCGTTTTTCAGGGGCAGGAGATCGTTCCGATTCAGTTTTTGAAGGCACTGCTTCCGGATCCCGCAAGCCTCGGTCCCCGCACGAAAGGCAAGACCAACATCGGCTGTATTTTCACGGGAACAAAGGATGGCAAGCCGAAGACCTATTATATTTACAATGTCTGTGACCATCAGGAATGTTACAAAGAAGTAGAGAGCCAGGCGATCAGCTACACCACCGGTGTTCCCACTATGTGCGGAGCATTGATGCTTCTCACCGGAAAATGGAATAAGCCCGGAGTCTACACTGTGGAAGAATTTGATCCGGATCCTTATCTGGAGGCGCTGGACAAATACGGTCTGCCCCGCAGGGAAAATCACAGCCCGGAGCTGGTAGACTGATGGCAGGAACAGAATACAGGGATGACAGGGCAGCTTTTGCCGGAACCGGAGGGAGAATCCCGGCAGCTTTTAAGAAGCTTCCGACTCCCTGTTATATACTGGACGAAAAAGCACTGCGCAGGAATGGGGAAATGTTAGGAAAACTGGCACAGGAGACCGGCTGTCGTATCCTGCTGGCACAGAAGGCTTTCAGCAATTATGACCTGTATCCGGTGTTACAGCCGTATCTGGCAGGAACGGAGGCCAGCGGCTTATATGAAGCAAGGCTCGGTGCGGAAGAAATGCCGGGCCGGGAAGTACATGTATTTTGTGCTGCTTACCGGGCGGAGGACATGGAGGAGCTGCTGAAATATGCAGATCATATCGTATTTAATTCTCCGTCGCAGCTTGCTGCTTTCGGTCCTATGACAAAGGCTGCGGGGAAAAGTGTGGGACTGCGGATCAACCCGGAGCATTCCACACAGGAGGGACATGCCATCTATGATCCCTGCGCACCAGGAAGCCGCATGGGAACCACCAGAGAACAGTGGGATCTGGCATTGGAAAAGGATCCGGCACTGGCAGACCTTCTGGATGGACTGCATTTCCATACTTTATGTGAGCAGGATTCCGATGCTCTGGAGGAGACGCTGGAGGCGGTAGAAGAAAAGTTCGGGGATCTTCTTCCCGGGATGAAGTGGCTGAATATGGGGGGAGGGCATCATATCACCCGCCCCGGATATGATCTGGAGCGCCTGAAAAAAGTGATCCGGCATGCCCGGGAAAAATGGGGTGTCATGGTATATCTGGAGCCGGGAGAGGCATGTGCCCTGAATGCCGGTTATCTTCTGACAACGGTACTGGATACTGTGAAAAATAAAGATACACAGATCGCTATTCTGGATGCCAGTGCCGCCTGCCACATGCCGGATGTCATTGAAATGCCCTATCTGCCGCCCATTTTGGGAGCAGAAGCTGCTGACTGTGCGGATGGCAGGACATGGCGGCTGGCAGGACCGACCTGCCTTGCAGGAGATGTGATCGGAGATTACCGTTTTGCCACAGAAATCCATCCGGGAGACCGGCTGCTGTTTGGAGATATGGCAATCTATACCACCTGTAAGAACAATACCTTTAACGGAATGCCCCTCCCGGCGATCCGGGTGTATCGGGAGGATGGAACCTGTGAAGAACTGGTGCATTTTGGATATGAAGATTTTAAGGAAAGACTGGGAAGAATCTGATTGACGTTCTACAGGTTCTGTGCTAACATGAGCGGGTAAAGAGACAACGAAGTCCGTAGAAACGGAAGCCGTTGTCTCTTTTGTTTTGGAGAGATTATGAAAAAATTTAAGAGGTGAAGATTGAAAATGAAGGATCAGGAGAAGAAACAAAGTACTGTGGCAGAGGTGCTGGTAAAATGTCTGGAAAATGAGGGCGTGAAATATGTCTTCGGGATTCCGGGAGAGGAAAATCTGGATATGATGAATGCACTGGAGAAGTCGGATATCCGGGTGATCGTGGTACGGCATGAGCAGGGTGCAGCGTTTATGGCGGATATGTACGGAAGACTGACGGGAAAAGCAGGTGTGTGCTTTTCCACACTGGGTCCCGGTGCCACGAACCTGATCACAGGTACGGCAGATGCCAACTCTGACGGAGCACCGCTGATCGCCATTACCGGACAGGTGGGAACGGAGCGGATGCATCTGACCTCTCATCAGTATCTGGATCTGGTGGAGCTGTTCGCACCGATCACCAAGCGGAGCAAGCAGATCGTGAACCCCAATTCCGTCAATGAGATCGTCAGGATCGCTTTCAAATATGCGGAGAGTGAGAAGCCCGGAGCCTGCCACGTGGATCTGCCCACGAATGTGGCGAAACTTCCGGTCAGCTCCGGCATTGCTGCGCAGCCTTTGAAAAAGCCGGAGAGGGACAAGGAGTATGCTTCCTTTTCCAGCATCGATCAGGCGGCAGCCATGATCTTCAAGGCAAAGCATCCGGTGATCCTCGTAGGACACAGTGCAGTGCGTAACCATGCCGGGGAGGCACTTACCAGCTTCGCAGATACTTTGAAGATCCCGGTGGTAAACACCATGATGGCCAAGGGCATTATTCCCTATAACAATAAATATTCTATGTGGACCATAGGTATCCCCCAGAAGGATTACCAGAACAAGGTGCTGGACATGGCGGATCTGGTGATCGCTGTCGGCTATGATATTGTGGAATTTGCTCCCGGCAAATGGAACGGAGAGGGGAAACATAAGATTATTCATATCGACCAGAGGCCGGCGCATATCAATATGCTGTACCAGCCCGAGGTGGAGGTCGTCGGGGACATCTCCTATTCCTTACAGCAGATCCAGTACCGCAGTGATGCCAAGGAGGAGCCGGAAGAATTCCTGAAACTGCGGGAAGAAATGGTGGCGGAATATGAAAGTTATGCCAACGATACCTCTTTTCCCATGAAGCCTCAGAAAATACTGCATGATGTGCGGAAATTCATGGGTGCGGATGACATCGTGATCTCGGATGTGGGTGCCCATAAAATGTGGATCGCCAGAGAGTACAACTGTTACGAACCCAATACCTGCATCATCTCCAACGGTTTTGCTACCATGGGTATCGCAGTCCCCGGAGCGGTGGCTGCCAAGCTGATCTATCCGGAGAAAAAGGTATTGGCAATCTCCGGGGATGGCGGATTCATGATGAACAGCCAGGAATATGAGACGGCACTTCGTGAAGGCACTCCTATTGTAACGCTGATCTTTTCCGATGCCAGCTATGGCCTGATCAAATGGAAGCAGATGGATCACTTCGGACATAACTGCTTCGTGGATTTCCAGAATCCGGATTTTGTCAAATATGCGGAGAGTCTGCATGCGAAAGGGTATCGCGTGGAGAAGGCGGAAGACCTACTGCCGATATTGGAGGATGCATTTAACCAGAAGGTGCCCTGTATCATCGACTGCCCTGTGGATTATAGCGAGAATACCAAGCTGTCCGCATATCTGCAGAATAAGTTTGCGTAGAAAAAAGTTCTCACGGAACCGTTGTGCTGATGTTGAAAAAATGGTATGATAAACACAATGATGTTGAGTCGTACTGACGACGGATTGAGAGGACGAAATGGACAAGATTATTTTAACAGGCGACAGACCTACAGGAAGACTGCATGTGGGACATTATGCAGGCTCCCTCAGAAGACGTGTGGAACTGCAGAATTCCGGCGAATATAAGAAAACATTTATTATGATCGCAGATGCACAGGCACTTACGGATAATATCGAGAATCCGGAAAAGGTGCGTCAGAATATTATAGAAGTGGCACTGGACTATATGTCCTGCGGACTGGATCCCAGTAAGGCTACGATCTTCATTCAGTCTCAGATTTCTGAGCTGTGTGAACTGACTTTCTATTACATGGATCTGGTGACCGTAGCCAGACTGCAGAGAAATCCTACTGTAAAGAGCGAGATCCAGATGCGTAATTTTGAGGCCAGCATTCCTGTGGGATTTTTCACCTATCCCATCAGTCAGGCGTCTGATATCACTGCATTCAAGGCAACTACCGTTCCGGTAGGCGGCGACCAGCTGCCCATGATCGAGCAGGCCAGGGAGATTGTACACAAATTCAACACCGTATATGCACCGGTGCTGGTAGAACCCAAGGCTCTGCTGCCCGAGAATGAGGCATGTCAGCGGCTGCCCGGCATCGACGGCAAGGCGAAGATGAGTAAATCTCTTGGCAACTGCATTTATCTGTCTGACAGCGCAGATGATGTACGTACCAAGATCATGAGCATGTATACCGACCCGGAGCATCTGTTAGTCAGCGATCCCGGGCATCTGGAAGGTAACACTGTATTTACGTATCTGGATGCATTCTGCCAGCCGGAGCATTTCGAGAGATACCTGCCGGATTATGCGGATCTTGACGAGCTGAAGGCGCATTATACCAGAGGTGGATTGGGCGACGTGAAGGTGAAGAAGTTCTTAAACAATGTTATGCAGGAGACCTTAGAGCCGATCCGTAACCGTAGAAAAGAACTGGAGAAGGATATCCCCGCAGTTTACGAGATCCTGAAGAAGGGCAGTGATGAAGCCCGTGAAGTGGCAGCCCAGACCCTGTCTGAGGTAAAGAGTGCCATGCGTATCAATTACTTTGATGATGCGGAGCTGATCCGTATGCAGAGCGAGAAGTACGAAGGATAATAAAAGAAAATAACGCAGATTAAAAGGGCGGTTTCCGGGGATATCGGAAGTCGTCTTTTTTGTGTCTACGATGAGCCGGGTACAGATTTTTGCTTGCACAAGAATCTGTATTTGCCGATGAAGAGACTTGTTTTGCAAAAGAGGGAAGTATATAATCAGCTTAAAGAAGGCGGAAGGAATCGTCTGCGGAATGGAGATTATCATGGAGAAGAAAGACAATGACAGCTTTGATTATGAAGAGATTGCGGATAGAGAGACAGATTCTGCACCGGTGGAACGGCAGAATAAGGAGTTCAGTGAATACGGGGAACCGGATGATTTCGATGTAGATGACTTTGATGAGGACCGGGGATTCGCTTTTCAGTTCAAACCATGGATGATTCCGGCTTTTGTGGGCATGATGATCCTGGCGATCCTGATCTGCATTCCACTGTGGAAACTGAGTCATCATGACAGAAACACAGGAAATCAGGAAATCGTAGCGGCAACAGCCGTACCGATACAGACATCGCAGCCTGCATCAACGGTGACCCAGGAGCCACAGCCGCAGACATTGCAGCCCGCATCAACGGTGACCCAGGAGCCACAGCCACAGGCACCGCAGTCTACATCAACGGTGACCCAGGAGCCACAGCCACAGGCACCGCAGACAACACCGACAGCGACTCCGGAAGCACAGCCGCAGCCCGCAGAGACGCCTGTGGCCACAGAACTGCCGGGTACAGGAAGTACAGGAGATGCGCTTGCAGAGGGAAATTCCATGACGTTCGGAGACGTGAACGAGAACGTTACCGCCAAAGATGTGATCAATCTGCGCAGCACGCCCTATACCGGAGATGAGGCAAATGTGGTGGGGCAGCTGAAAAACGGAGAGACTCTGGTCCGTACGGGAAGGAACGATTCCACCGGCTGGTCCAGACTGGAATATAACGGTCAGACCGTCTATGCGGTGTCCGCATATCTGACCACGGATCTTGCTTATAAGACACCTGCGAAGCCCACCTATCCCAACCGTGTCAGCACCCAGGACGGCAGAGTCATTGTTTTCACCGACTGTGATGACTATATTACCCCGAAGGAATTGATCAATCTGCGGACGGAACCCAGCACCAGCGAGGGAGAGAGTACTGTGCGGACCCAGGTACAAAACGGAACCAGCCTGCATCGTACCGGTTACAGTGAAGGAGCCGGATGGTCGAGGGTAGAGTACAATGGAGAAGTATTATATGCGGTAACGAATTATGTCATTTCAGGAACCGCTCCTGAGCAATAAGCCACATCTGATAGACAGCTTCTTTGGTATTAAGATTCGTTGATGTCGGGGGCAAAAGGTCTTTCACCCACTTATGAGAAAGCTCATGTGGGCTTAGACCTTTTGATCCTGGCATCATTCTATATAGAGAAAAGTATAAGGGGATGGCAGAATTTATTTTGGTCTTACGGTAAGTCTCTGGATCAGACCGTTTTCATCGGTTTCACGAACCGTGGCGATGGCCATGATGTTGTAGCCGCCAAAGTTGGCAATGAATTCGGCCTGGTCTTCGTTTACGACCTCGGCATCCAGAATGGAGTAGCGGCGGAAACCGAATTTGTTACGGAAGAACATGTTGATGGCTTCTTTTCCGTAGATATGATACTCCTGCTGGGAAGCAGAGGTGGTACAATAGTCACACAGAATGCCGTCAGGAGTGAACAACTCTGCAAGTCCGGCAAAATCTTTATTTTCCATAGCTTCTACATATTTTTCAATGGGTCTCATAGCGTGTTCCTCCTTAATATACCTTTTCAGAATTTAACAATGCGTCAGTACCGCCGTCTACGAACATGATGTTGCCGTTGACACCTCGGGCGGAATCGGAAGCCAGGAATACCATGACTTCAGCGATCTCTTCCGGAGCCATCAGACATTCCTGACCGTACTTGGTGGGAATGGGAAGGGCATTCAGTGCCATTTTTGCGGTGGTACTCATGGTAGCGGTCATAGCAGTATGCACGTTGCCGGGAGCTACGGCATTGATGCGGACACCGTTGGCAGCCCAGGTGGCGGAGACTCTGCGGACCCATCTGGCCAGAGCATATTTGGTGGATACATAGAGGCTGTTGCCTACGGAGAGGTTGGTGGAATCCATGGAGGATACCAGGCTTAATACTCTCTTCTCGTCGCCGATATTGTTTAACAGATCTACGATATCTTTCCGTCCGGCACCCTGGGAAATAGTATTGGATACGGTGACTACACAGCTGCCGTGTTTTTTCTGCAGGAGGTCATAAACGCCCTTTGCAATGGCTACAGTACCGAAATAGTTCAGGGAAATGATCAGCTCCAGATTGCCGCAGGCACCGGAGACACCGGCATTACAGATCATGCCGTCCAGACCTTCCGGATGCAGCTCATGCAGCTTGTCTACAGCTGCCTGTCTTCCTTCCGGAGTTGCCAGGTTCACACAGATGTCGCCGTCTTTCAGATCGATATTGATGACTTTGTGTCCTTTTTCCAGTAACAGTTCTTTTGTCTTGGCGCCGATTCCGCTGGATGCGCCGGTGATTGCATATACGCCCATGTTAATCCTCCCTTGTTTTCCGAAGGAAAATCCGAGCCCCTCTGGCGAGGAGAGGATTTATCCTCCCTTGTTTTCCGAAGGAAAATCCTGCTCTTCTTGAGGAGCTGCCCTCTTGAGGAGTCACCCCCTTGGCGGGGAGAGAATCTGTCCTTCCTGCTTGCTTTTGCTTTATGAGTTCATTATAATAAAAACTGATATCTTTTAAATAACCAAAATAAGAAAAAATGAGGATACCAGATGATGACCTATGATCTGACTGCCCGTGGCAGTAAAACCATGTATGAATACTTATATGAAGCAATGAAAGCAGATATTTTGAATGGCCGCCTGGCAGCAGGGGAGAAGCTGCCATCGAAGCGGGCATTTGCCGAGCACTTACAGGTCAGCGTCAAGACCGTGGAGAATACCTATGAACAGCTGCTGTTGGAGGGCTATATCCGGTCGGAGGAAAAGAGAGGGTATTTTGTCAACCGTCTGGAAGTGAAGAACGTCTCCGCCCCGGCCTATGCATCCTTTGTGACCCGTTTCCGGGAGGAAGAATATCTGGCGGACCTGACGGCCAACAATATTCAATATGACAAGTTCCCCTTTGCTACCTGGGCGAAGATCATGCGGCAGACCCTGACGGATTACGATACATCTCTGCTTAAGACAGTCCCATTTAACGGGGTGGAAAAGTTGAGAGTGGCCATCGCAGAGCATCTGTACCGGTACCGAGGCATGCAGGTGTCGCCGGATCATATCATTGTGGGAGCGGGAACGGAGTATCTCTACAGCCGTTTGCTGCAGTTATTAGGTAAAAATGCAAAATTCGGTGTGGAAAATCCCGGCTATCGCAAGATTACAAAATTATATGACGTGGGCGGCGTGGCCTGGGACTATGTGGACATCGACGGCCAGGGAATGAAAGTGGAACAGCTGGATCAAAAGGGTATTACCGTGGCTCATGTGTCACCGGAACATCATTTTCCCATCGGACTGGTCATGCCGGTGGGAAGGCGGCAGGAGCTGCTTCGCTGGGCGGCAGAGGAGCCGGAGCGTTATATCGTGGAGGATGATTTCGACTGTGAATTCCGCATGGTGGGCAAGTCGGTTCCTTCCATGCAGTCCATGGATCGTAACCACAGAGTCATTTACATCAACACTTTTTCCAAGACCATGGTGCCGTCTTTACGTATCGGATATATGGTGCTGCCTGAAAAGCTGATGGAACGGTACATTTCCACCATGAATTTTTACTCCTGTACGGTATCAGGATTTGAGCAATATGCCATGGCCGCATTTCTGGAAAAAGGGTATTTTGAGCGCCATATCCGAAGGCTGTTAAATGACTATAGAGGGCAGCGGGAGCGGATCTGCCGTTTGTTCCGGGAGTCACCCTTAAGTCAGATCAGCCAGATCTATCAGGATGACGCAGGGACGCATTTCCTGCTGCATGTGCGGACAGATCTAAGTGACGTGGAGATCAAGTGGGCAGCCAGACAGCGGGGAATCCTGGTGAACTGTCTGTCGGAGTATTGCTTTGCAGAAGCACAGAAATATCGGGGGATCCTGGTCATTCACTATTCCGATATGGAGGATGAGATATTACAGAAGGTGATCGGGGCACTGGAGGAAATCTTTTTATGATCACAGTTTAGCCATGAACATATTGTGAAACACAAATCATGCGAGCATGATTTGTGTTTCACAATATGTTCATGGCTAAACTGTTAGAATCATAATTTTTCCCTAATGCGGGAACACTGACAAAAAAGAATGCAGTGTTATCGCATGGAAGGAGAAATTATGAATCAGAGAGTGGGAAGAAGCAGTATCCGTCTGGCACAGCCGGTGTGTGTGATCGCCGGTGCCAGTATCGTGGGAAAAAAAGAAGGCGAAGGACCGTTAGGCACCCTGTTCGACATGGTGGGAGAGGATGATCTCTTCGGCTGTAAGACCTGGGAGGAGGCGGAAAGTAATCTCCAGAAGGACGCAGTCTACATGGTCATGGAAAAGGCCGGATGGAAAGCGGAGGATGTGTCGTATCTCTTTGCCGGTGATCTGTTGGGGCAGTGCATTGCCACTTCCTTCGGTATCTCTGCTTACAATATTCCTTTGTTTGGTGTCTACGGCGCCTGCTCCACGTGTGGGGAAGCGCTGACACTGGGATCTGTGATGGTAGCAGGCGGTTATGCGGAGCACGTGGTCTGCGTGACTTCCAGTCATTTCGCCAGTGCGGAAAAGGAGTTCCGCTTCCCCTTGGACTACGGTAACCAGAGACCGTTGTCTGCCAGCTGGACAGTGACAGGAAGCGGCGCTTTTGCACTGGGGTTAAATCAGAAATGCAGAGCCCACATCACCGGCATGACCCCCGGAAGGATCGTGGACTACGGCTTAAAAGATTCTATGAATATGGGCGCCTGTATGGCACCTGCCGCCGCCGATACCATTGCCCGTCACATGGAAGATTTTCATGTGACACTACAAGAGTACGACCGGATCATTACCGGAGATCTGGGAAGTGTGGGACAGACGGTACTGATCGATCTTTTGCGGGAAAAAGGAATTGATATCGCCGACAGACACATGGACTGTGGGATTGAAATCTTCGATGCCAAGGCCCAGGACACCCATGCCGGCGGCAGTGGCTGCGGCTGCAGCGCCGTGACCCTGGCAGCTTACGTCCTCCCGAAACTGGAATCCGGCGAGTGGAAAAAAGTCCTCTTCCTCCCTACCGGTGCCCTGCTCAGCAAGACCAGCTTCAACGAAGGCAAAAGCGTGCCGGGAATCGCACATGCGGTGGTGTTGGAAAGTCCGAAAAATTAGAGAGAAAAGCCTAAGGATTTCATAGTATTTTCGGAATGTGCATGGTACAATACTTGTGATAATGTAAGAAAAGTACAGGTAGCGAAGAAAACGGGAGGTAATCATCAATGGCAGAAGATATGCTGTTTTCCGGGGAAGCCAAGAATATTGAATATAAAGTAGCTGTGCCGGATAAAAGCGAAAAATATATGAAAACAGTAGTAGCTTTTGCCAATGGTAGAGGCGGTAAAATTGTATTTGGGATTGATGATAAGACGCTGGAAATTGTAGGAATGGATGAAGACAATATTTATAAGACGATAGATGCCATTACAAATGCAATTTCAGACAACTGTGAGCCCACCATCAGGCCGGATGTGGTTCTGCAGACAATCGGGGATAAGACAGTTATTGTTGTAGAAATTTTTCCCGGGGCACAGAGGCCTTATTACATTAAATCACAGGGAATGGTTGAGGGGACTTATGTGAGAGTGTCCGGAACAACCAGACATGTAGAAGGATATCTGTTAAAGGAATTGATCCTGGAGGGACAGAATCGTTATTTTGACAGTGAGATATGTCGGAATCTGTCGGTATCCGATAGTGAGATTGTTGAACTGTGCAAAAATATGAAAGAAGTTGCTGTAAAAAATACCTGGCAGGAAAGTGAAAAAGCAAAGATTAAAAATGTTACCAGAAATGTGCTGATCTCATGGGGCGTATTGAAAGAAGTGGATGGAACAGTATATCCTACAAATGCCTATGCGCTTTTAACCGGCCGAATGCCACAACAGCCTGTGATTCAATGTGGCGTGTTCAAAGGAACGAACCGTGCGCACTTTGTTGACCGTAGGGAATTTGAAGGCTCTATTCAGGCGCAAATGGAAGCGGCGTACCAGTATGTTCTTGAAAAAATCAATATGGGGATGGCGATAAAAGGAATATATCGTCAGGATGTATATGAACTACCTACGGAGAGTATTCGTGAAGTGATTGCAAATGCCGTGGCACATCGAAGCTATCTGGAGCCCGGAAATATACAGGTGGCTTTGTATGATGATCGGCTGGAAGTGACATCTCCCGGAATGCTTTTGAATAATGTTACAATTGCAAAAATGATGGAGGGATATTCAAAACCGAGAAACCCAGCCATTGCAAAAGCATTTGCCTATATGAAGATTATTGAAAAATGGGGAACCGGAATTCCAAGATTGTTTGAAGCATGTGAGGAATATGAATTGCAGCCCCCAAAGTTGATTGATTTTGATGGGGATTTCAGGGTGAATATATATCGAAAGAGAAATAAGACATTTGCGGATACTGATAGCACGACGCAAACTACCCAAACTACCCAAACTACCCAAACTACCCAAACTACCCAAACTACCCAAACACCCCAAACTACGCTACCCTGCGATATCTTATTATCAGCTGAAGATGAAATGCTGTTGATAGAAGTAAAGAGACATCCGTCTATGTCACAGAGGGAGTATGCAATGGAACTTGGATGGAATGTAGATCGTGTGAAATATTATTTGAGAAAAATGAAGGAATTGCGCCTTGTGAAGCGTGTGGGTAATAGCCATAGTGGACATTGGGAGGTTGTGGAAAAACGGAGTGACGAATCATAAAACACACTCTTGCAAGCGCTGTAAGTTACTGGTAAAATAAACCTCAAACGGCGAAAATACATTATGCCGGGAATGGCTGGTGAATCAAAATGCGCAGGATAGAATTTAAGATGGAACGACCGGGCTTTCTGGAGGTCGGACAGAAGATCACGGTAACCGAGGGACTTCTGCCCAGTAACTATTATTATACCATAGACCCGTCTCTTGCCATGTCTCCGAATATCCCTTTCCGTTACCGCCTGAAGAACCGGGATGGCGTTGTAGCAGATATTGTGGAGAATTCCAGAGGATTCTACGTGACGGCGGAATTTGATGAGCCGGAGGTAGATATGACGAAGTAAACGCCGGAGATGCCGCAGGAATTTCGGAACATGCCGGGAGGCAGGCGGCTCAAGGCGCAGATGACAGATTTAAGGAAAAATTAAATTACAGGAAGAAAGAGGAGAATATTATGTTACAGAAGATTTCAACAGACAAAGCACCCGCAGCTATCGGACCTTACTCCCAGGGTATCGTACTGGGCAATATCTTTTTCGCATCCGGTCAGATTCCGATTGATCCCGCTACCGGAGAAATCCACGGCACCACGATTGAAGAGCAGGCTGAGCAGGTAATGAAGAACATCGGCGAGTTGTTAAAGGCAGCAGGCACCGACTACACCAGAGTAGCAAAGACCTCCTGTTTCCTGGCGGACATGGGTGATTTCGCAGCTTTCAATCAGGTCTATGCGAAATATTTTACCGAGAATCCTGCCAGAAGCTGCGTAGCGGTCAAGACTCTTCCCAAGAACGTACTGTGTGAAGTGGAAGTTATTGCGGAAGTATAAAGTGTAAGTAACCACCATGAGCAAATAGTATGATGTCGGGGTCAAAAGCCCCACAGAGGCAGTTCTGCAAATGGGGTGCTAGGAAGGTTATAAAGAAGAACAGGACGGAAGATCGTCGCTTACAGGCGGCGATCTTCTTATGTAGAGACAGGAGAAACTTATGAAAAATAATATTACTCTGATCGGCATGCCGGGTTCGGGAAAAAG
>OQVS01000437.1_pt1 | contig 28386 bp, 29 predicted proteins | sample 1691601 | NCBI WGS metagenome assembly OQVS01 (sample SAMN03418268, study PRJEB22391) | human gut metagenome | biome: human-gut; feature: organic feature; material: feces | host: Homo sapiens | place: Tanzania | collected 2013-01 | reverse complement strand
ACATTCTTTTTCATTTCGCTTTACTTACAACCACTCCGAATTAACGATTTTCAATTCTTTTAACTTCGTGGCTTGCGAATTTTTCCATCGAGAGCTGTCGCATGGAAATTTTCGGAGTATTCGAGGGCTTAGCAATGTGTTGTATTTTAGCTGTTTATAAATGTGTTGAAGAACGACTGAAAAAAGACGGCGTTTTGGTGGTCGGAAAACGCCGTCTTTTTCCGAAAAAACGAAGAGTTAGCGGTGCTAAGACTTCGTTTTTCGAGTCAAAAGACTTCGTTTTCTTCTGAAAAAACGGCGTTTTTTCATCGATGGTGCTTGATTTCGCTTTGAGAGAGGTGCCGTTTTGAGAAAATAAGACCAGAAACACGTAGAAAATCTCGCCGACTTATCCGCTTTGCTTTCTTATGCCGGAATTAAAGATCTTCGGATTTATGTTTGAAATTTCACAAACCAAACAATAAACACGGCGTTATACTGCATCAACTTCTTTGATTGTTTCGATTCATCAAAGTATAAGCCTTATTTCTCTTGCTTTTTCCGATTTGGGTTCTATTTCTATTCGGGCGTAATGTTCGGGGAGTATTTCCTTTACTCTTTCGCTCCATTCCATGAAGCAGTAACAACCGCTGTAAAGATATTCTTCCACTCCTATTTCCTCGGCCTCTTTTATGCTGTCTATCCTGTAAAAATCGAAATGATAAATCTCGCCCTCGCTTTCGGAGAAATAAGCATTGACTATTGCAAAAGTAGGTGAGCAGACATTATCCTCACAACCCAAAGCTCTGCAAAGAACCTTTGTGAAAGTCGTCTTTCCTGCTCCCATCTTTCCTTCCAGTGCAAACACCCTCTCTTCACCGCAAAGGCTCAGTATATCCTTTGCCACTACATCCAATTCCGACAAATCCTCAACTCTGTAAATTTTCTCCATCAGCCTCTCTTGTTTACAAGATGAATGAACGGTATCAATATCTCCTCCATCGAGATACCTCCGTGCTGGAAAGTGTTCTTGTAGTATTGGACATAGTAATTGTAATTGTTCGGATATGCAAAGAAATCGTTGGCTCTGGCAAAGATATACGGAGAAAGGATATTCAAACGAGGTAGGAAAATATCCTCCGGCTTGCTTACGGCAAAAACATCTTTCTCATTATAATCCAGCAAGCGTCCCACCTTGTAGCGAAGGTTCACGGAAGCCTCCTTGGTCGCCTTTATCTTTACGGGTTTGTTCACTCTCACGGAGCCATGGTCTGTTGTGATGAACACATTCACGTCCTTATCGCTCAAAAACTTCAATACCTCCAAAAGAGGCGAATGTGCGAACCAAGTCTGAGTAACACTTCTGTATGCCTTTTCGTCTTCCGCCAGCTCCCTGACCAAATCCGATTCCGTTCTCGCATGAGACAGCATATCGATGAAGTTATACACTATGACGTTCAACTTATTGTGCATAAGGTTCGGCAAATTGTCTATCATCCGTTTGCCGTAAGTAACATTCAAAACCTTGTGATAAGTCGTTTTTATATTGATGTTGTATCGCAGAAGCTGTTTTTGCAAAAAGAGATGTTCGTTCTGGTTTTTGTTACCCTCCTCATCTTCGTCCAACCATAAATCAGGATATGTTTTCTTTATGTCGTACGGCATCAAACCCGCAAAAAGAGCATTTCTTGCGAACTGTGTGGTGGAAGGGATTATGCTGCAATAGAGTTCCTCCGCCTCAACATGCAGGTAAGGTTCAATCATAGGTTGCAGAGCTTTCCATTGATCGAAGCGGAAGTTATCTATCACAATCAAAAACGACGGTTTATCCTCCTTCAACTTCGGAAAGACTTTCTTCTGCAACAATCTGTGAGAGAACAACGGCACCTCTTCGCTCTCTTTCTTTATCCAAGAAACGTAATTTCTCTCATAATACTTCGAGAACTGAATATTCGCCTCCGTCTTTTGCTGCTTCAATATCTCGAAAATGCTTTTATCGTTCGACTCGGCAAGCTCGATTTCCCAATAGACCAACTTTTTGTAAATATCGATCCACTCTTCGAAATCGGGGTTTTCCATCATCCTCAAACCTATCCTGTTGAACTCCTGCCTGTAATTCATTGTCGATTGCTCGCTCACAAGACGCTTCGTTTCCAAATGCTTCTTCAATGTAAGCAATATCTGATTCGGGTTGACCGGTTTGATGAGATAATCGGAAATCTTGCTGCCGATGGCCTGCTCCATTATGTGTTCCTCCTCGCTCTTGGTAATCATGATGACCGGCAAAGCAGGATAACGGTTCTTTATCATAGTGAGAACCTCCAAGCCCGTCAAACCGGGCATGTTTTCGTCCAAAAACATAATATCGACCGAACGGGCAGCCAGAATATCGAGAGCCTCATTGCCGTCTATCGCCGGCAACACCTCATAACCCTTTGTTTCAAGAAAAAGAATATACGGTTTCAACAAGTCGATTTCATCATCGACCCAAAGTATCTGTGCCATAAAACCTCAATTAAAACGTTTTCCTTATTCCAAACGTTTCAACATGCGGAAATGTTATGCCTTTCGACAAACTATTTGAGAAAATCGACTATCTTCTCTTCGTCCAAAGTTATAGACTTGAACAAATCCACCACTTTGCCGTCCTCCAACAATACCACCAAAGGCTGCCTGCCCTTTGTTGCGGAAAGAAAATCCATGGCAGGAACGAGAACAGAAGGCAAACGTTCGATGTCGGTCGAAGAATAGAACTTATCTATGTTTTTTTCATTGCCCCAGAAAGCCACGACGAAATCCTCCTTCGCCAAAGCATGCCTTTCAATCATCACATTCAACTTGATTGCCGTCCTTTTGCAATGCTTGCAACCCGTGGAATAGAGGCACAATACCTTCTTCCCCTTCTCCACATTCAGTTCAGCAAGCCCTTCATTCTTCAAAAGCAAATCGAACTTCTCCATATCGAGACTCGCACTCTTGTCATAAAGAGAATAAACAATCAAATCGGGAGCTTTTATGGTGTAAGCCGTAGCCGTACTCAACACAAAGAATGCCAAACATAAGTACTTGCACCATTTCTTCTTTATGCCCTGTTGCCAAAACAAGAAATAGGACATAGCCAATAAAATCACGTTCTTTACAATCGTCTGACCGTCGGAAAGAATCAACATCGTGCCGAAACAATGGCAATTCTCATCGGACACGTCGAACAAAACGGGTTTGAGCAAGACATACAACGTAAAGAAAACCAAAGAACCTATCGCCAACCAACGGACAAGCCTTTGGCAAACGCCTGCAATCAGAGACAAACCCACGAACGCCTCGAACCCGACAAGAAACCTTGTCAGGAACTGAGTACCATTCCAAGAAAACAACTTATGTTCGAACACGAACATATCCACTGCATCGATGGACAAGTACTTCGTAACGGCAGAAGCAACGAATACCGCTCCTATCAACACCCTTGCCGCAATGCCGATTGTTCGTTTCGCCTCCATAACCTACTGCTCTTGACAAGCCACCGCAGTAGCCGAACTTCCCGGAGCTGCTTTTTTATTACCCATCAAATAATCCAAATCTTCTATTGAAGAGCAATCCCCGTCATAATCTGCCACAGGCACGGTCTGACCATTATTATAGGTACACAAACAATCCGTAGTATCTGCACAAGCAAAGAAAGCAAACGATGCTGCAAATACCGCAAGCAACAAAACAATCTTTCTCATATCAATTCGATTTTTATATCACAAAATATGGGAAACCCTCTCCTTGGAAGAAAGTGTTCCCCACCATAAATCTTACTTCAGATTATTGTTCAACACACTTGAAAGAACCGCCCAACTCTTCAATATTAGCCCAATCAGGACCCAAGTCACTTGCGTTGATTGCATCGCAATCACCATCAAACTCTGTAACAGGAACAACAACTGGCGTTACATCTCCCATCTTTACAGTACAATCACAATCTGATTTGTTGTTGCAAGAAGCAAATGCAAACATGGCAACGCCTCCCAAAATAAACAATGCTTTTTTCATAGTATTAGTATTTTAATTTCTTATTCCCTACTCTCTTATCGGATTTTCGAGTTCCTCCTATAAAACCTTATTATTTCGTTGATCTAATTTGTTTAGCCTTCATTATCTTAGCTTGAAGCGTTCCTTTGTAAGCAGGCTCGTTAAGACAATCTTTAACAGCTGCTTCTTCGGCAGGAGCTTGCTTCAACATGTCAGAAAACGCTTTCATAGCTTTTGCTCCATTCGCTTTGTTCTTTTGAGCTGCTTCCAAGTTGTCAACGAATGCGACGAACTTCTCAACCTTTGCTTTGCAAGGATCTTCTTTTGCAACTTTTGCAGCAGGTGCTGCTTTGTCTGACTTTGCATTTGCCTTTGTTGCAGGTTTTGCATCATTCTTTGCAACAGGTGCTTCTGCTTCTTCTACAGGTGCTGTTGCTACTTCTTCTACTTGTGTCTCCTCTGCAGGAGTTGCTGTTTCGGTTGTGGTTTCTGTTTTTCCGCCACACGCAGCCATCAATGCTACTACGGCTGCTCCCAAAAATACTCTTCTCAATTTCATTGTATAAATGCTTTAAAGTGAATATATTTCTTTGCACGAGCAAAGGTACGAAAAAATAGTTCTTTTGCAAGACATTACGTTCTTTTTTTCTTTCTCTTCGCTTATTGCATATTGTATTACAGCGGATTATGGTATCGGTTTATTTATCCTCTTTCAGCATTTCGTCCTGTATGGATACTGATTCTTCGTGGATTTGTTCGAATATTTCCTTGACGAACCCGCCTCTCAAGCCTTTTTTTTCGGCTTGTTGCATACGCTCTTTCAAGAGCTTATCCCACCTGTTTATTTGTAATACGGACATATTCTTCTCCTTCTTTATGCGGGAAACCTGTCTCGATATTTGCATTCGCTCCCCCAAAAACCTGATTATCTCCGTATCTATCTTATCTATCTTTTCCCGCAACAGTTCCAAGTCGGTTTGCCTTTGGTCTTCCTCCCGCGTAATCCTCAATCCGGCAATAAGATCGTGCAACTGTTCCGGAGTGAGTTGCTGTTCCGCATCCGTTTTGGCTTTTTCCGGACAAGGGTGCATTTCCACCATCAAGCCGTCGAAGCACAAATTCATCGCCGTCTGTGCAAGTCCGAAGACAAACTCCCTTTTGCCGGCAATATGGCTCGGATCGCATAAGATTTTCAGCTCCGGCATAAGTCGTCTCAGTTCTATGGGTATCTGCCACAGCGGACTCTGTCTGTAAACACCGTTATCGGCAAGCGAGAAACCCCTGTGTATGGCATGCACGTTGAGACAGTTACTCTTTTGCAGTCGTTCAATCGCCCCAATCCACAATTTCAAATCCGGATTGAGCGGGTTCTTTATAAATATAGGTATATCCGTTCCACTCAATGCCTCTGCAATCTCCTGCATGGAGAAAGGATTTCCCGATGTTCTCGCACCAATCCACAGAGCGTCCACTCCGCTTTTCAAACACAGCTCCACATGTTCGGCACTCGCCACCTCGGTACATACTTTCAGCCCGTACATCTTCCGCACCTCCGAAAGCCAAGCCAAGCCCTCCTTGCCGACACCCTCAAACGCCGAAGGTCGTGTACGAGGCTTCCAAAGCCCTGCACGGAAAAGAACATCAGGATAACCGACAAGGTTTCCTGCCGCCGACATAAGCATTTCCCTGCTCTCAGCCGAGCAAGGTCCTGCAATCAGCAACTTATCAGTTGAGACAAATCTCAATCCGTTCATTCAAACTCTTGCTAAACACGGAATAAACAGCCGGATTATTCGTTCGCTCACCCTTTGCAGGGTATTCGTTTGCTGCTTCTTCTGCTTTCAGATGCCTCACCTCCTCTTCCAAATCCTCTTCCCAGAGGTCGATCTGTCTGTTGAAATAGTAAAAATCTTCCATATACGTTCTCTTTGATTTCAAACCCTTTGTATCAAGAGAACGTCCGGGGCGGTGCAATATTGTACCGCCCCATCGCTTTTATGTCTTATTACATGGTAAGGACTATGGAATTTTCCTTAGCCAACTTACGCATATTGATAAGAGCGTATCGCATTCTGCCCAACGCCGTATTGATGCTTACACCTGTCTTGTCGGCTATTTCCTTGAAAGACATATCGGCATAGTGTCGCATTATCAAAACGCGTCTCTGCTCCTCCGGCAACTGCTTCACCAATCGCCTTATGTCCTTATGCACCTGCTTACGGATTATTCTGTTTTCTGCCGATTCGTCGAAGTTATCTATCATATCGAATATGTCATTGTCCTCCGTCGAATGCAACAACTTCAACTTTTGATTCTTTCTGAAATGATCGATGACGAGATTATGGGCAATCCTCATGACCCACTGTATCAACTTTCCCTCGTCCCGATAAATTCCGGCACGAAGAGTGGAATCCACCTTTATGAAAGTCTCCTGAAATATGTCGTCCGTCAAAGCTCTATCTTTAACCATGGAGAATATATAGTTGTATATCCTCTGCTGATGCCTTGTCATCAACACCTCGAACGCTTCCTTTTCGCCCGCGGCGTAAGCCTTGACCAAGTCGAAATCACTTCTTTCATCTGCTTTGCTCATAAATACTCCTTTCTTGTAAAATGCGATTACGGGATACATCTGTTCGCCCGAAATCATCATTTTGCTGTTTCCGTAAAAAGAAGTAATAATCCTGCTCTATAATATCTTCGTTTTCGTTAATCAAGGATTTGTCGCTGCAAAGATATGCCAAAAGCTCGTACTTTCCAAATTTTTTCACGCCTTTTCTGCATGATACTTTTTCAAAAGACTGATTGATAGCACATTCGCAAATATTTATTTTTCATATTTACCACTTCTGCCAACCGTATTCCGCCAAACTCTTACCGGAACGCCGTTTCGGAAAAATGAATAGCCGTTCCGGAAAATTCTTTCGGCGTTTTGTTTTACGGAAACGGCGTTGCATTCCGGATTTTTGGAGAACAAAGTGTTGTAAAGGTACGTTTCATTAAACGAATACTCATTAAATATCGGCTGCGATGACGAACATTTCCCTTGGTTGTTTGTAAGGCTATCGATATTTATCGTAACTTTGCAAGCGATATTGATGTTAACGATTCAGACGACTGAGATGAACAAGTTTTTTTTGAGAAACATACTTAAAGCCGTCATTGCGGCTGCCTTGGTTTTGGTAATGTGGATATTTCAGTACTATCCGGAGAGCGTAACTTTTAAATTCTGGCTCGGCTTTGTGGTGGTGATCGGAATTTTATGCTATCTGATTGCCTTGGTATGGTCATTGGCAAAAAAGGCTGCCGCTCTTGAAAAGGATAATGCCAAGGAAAAGCAGGAGGAAATCCCTGAAAAATAATTCGTAAAATAGTTTTGTAATCGAGTTGCAGGAAACTCTCCATGCTGTTTCCTGCCATTGTTTTTGTGTAACAGAATAAGAGAATGAAGAAAAAAGATTTGATTTTTGCGGTTTCATGTGCCGTTGTCGTGGCAATGTTTTTTGTCATAACGCCGCTTAACGATTGGTTTATGTCTTGGAGTAAGGCTCATGATTGGCGGTATTTCGTTTTGGCATTCCTGAAATTCGGAGTGCTTGCAACAGTCGGAGAGTGCATCGGTTTGAGGATAAGCAGCGGCGTATATAACAGAAAAGGGTTCGGAGTACTGCCTCGCGGCATTGTTTGGGGTATTCTCGGAGTTGCCATAACGATAGCCATGGGCATATTCTCTTCCGGAACATTCAACCTGCTGTCTTATTTCGGCCTTGATTTGAACAATCAAAATATAGGGGGCGAAAGTTTCGGCATTCGTTTGCTTTATGCCGCCTGTGTATCGGTTTTGATGAATACTTTCTTCGCTCCGGTATTCATGACCATACATAAGATAACCGATACGCACATCTTGAATACGGGAGGAACGCTAAAAGGATTTTTCACTCCCATACCGTTCGGACAAATCTTCGAAAACCTTAATTGGAAAGTGCAATGGAATTTCGTTTTCATGAAAACGATACCTTTCTTTTGGTATCCCGCACACACCATAACCTTTATGCTTCCGCCGCAATACCGTGTTCTTTTTGCGGCACTGCTCGGCGTGGCATTGGGAATTATATTGTCGATTGCCAACCTGAAAAAGAAATAAACGAAAGATGAAATTGCAGTCTCGCAGTAAAGCATTATTCCTGTTGTTTTTGACCTTATTCGGCATTAAGGGCTTTTCACAGGAGAAGAACTACGATTTCGAATTCTATGGTTGGATAAATCCTCAATATTTCCTCAACAGCCGACATACGGCAGGGGCAAGAGACGGGCTGTTGAGCCTGTACCCTTTGCCGCCTCGCTATTCGGAAGACGGCAGAGACCTGAACGACAAAGCAAACCACAATTTCTCCGCCGCAACGACAAGGATAGGAACAAGGATATACCTTAATAACGTGGCGGATTGGAAAGTCGTCGGAAACATAGAGGCGGATTTCACGGGGCAAAGCGATGCCGCCATGCACCTTCTCCGACTTCGCCAAGCCAATGTGAAGATAAGCCGTAACGGAACATTCTCTCTGACCGCCGGACATGCATGGAGCGTTTTCTGTGTTCCCGAGATGATGCCGCAAATGCAGGAATTGAACAACGGAACGCCCTTTCACCCTTTTTCAAGACTTAATCAACTGCGGTTGGATTACTCACCCGTCAGCGAGGTGAACCTTGTCGGCTCGCTCGGCTTGCAAAAGGATTATGCTTCGATAGGCATAAACGGCACAAGAGACTACAAACAGCAATCCCGAACCCTTACACCGGAAGTCAACCTGCAATTTCAGTTTATCAAAGACGCGATTTTTGCAGGCTTTACGGGTGAAATGAAATCCATCCGACCGAGAGAGGAATACGACGACCAACTTACGACATACGCATTCAATGCTTTCTTGAATTACAAGACCGAAACGCTCAATCTCAAACTCCAAGCCGTTTGGGGAGAAAACATGAACGATTACTGCTTATTCGGAGGCTTTTATTCAAGCGAGCCTAAGGAATTTCATAAAGGCTATGACTACAAAGCGACCGCAATAAGTGCCGTATGGTTCGAGGCAATCTTCAATGCAGGACGTTTCACGCCTGCGATATTTCTCGGATATGCTTCCCACGGAGGCAAAGACAATAACTATCATCACCGTTACGGTTCGGCAATGTCCTTGGAGAATGTATTCCGCATTGCTCCGAGAGTCGATTTTCACCTGAGCAAAGATTTCCTGCTTTGCGGCACGGTGGAATATACTAATGTCAAATACGAGGATGCCGTTTGCAAAGACCGCTTGGCAAATTGGCGTTTGGGTCTGTCGCTGCTCTACAAATTCAGTACGAAATGACAATCCGATTTCACAAATATCAGGGTGCGGGAAACGACTTCGTGATTATAGACAATCGCAATCCGCATCACGATTTCACCGAATTGCAAATACAACGCCTCTGCAACCGCCATTTCGGCGTGGGAAGCGATGGACTTATCTTGCTTGAAGAAAGCAGAAGCACCGATTTTGCCATGCAGTTCTTCAATCCCGATGGTTCGGGAGGCATGATGTGCGGCAACGGTGGCAGATGTATCATTGCATACGCCGCTGCGGCAGGATTATTCGAGAGAGACTGCATATTCGAAGCCCCCGACGGGATACACAAAGGCAGAGTGGAGAAAGACGGCGTGAGTTTGCAAATGGTCTCGCCCTCTCTTATCACAAGGTTTCCCGACGGCATATACATGAACACCGGAACTTCGCACTTCGTTCGCTTTGTCGATAATCCGGATAACTCGGACTTGATGACGGAAGGCAGAAAACTGAGATATGATACCCGCTTTGAACAATATAATGGTTGCAATGCGAATTTCGTAAGCCTCGAAGACGACAACACCATTGCAATCCGCACATACGAAAGAGGCGTCGAAGCCGAAACTCTTGCCTGCGGCACGGGCATAACGGCAGCCGCCATAGCCGCAGCCATAAAACAAAACAAACCCTCCGGCAAATACACAACCACGGTGCTTGCCAAAGGAGGCAGATTACAGGTTTCCTACATCAAAGAAGGCGATACCTTTTCCGAAGTCTTCCTCAAAGGAGGAGCCGACTTCGTCTTCCATGGCGAAATCACCATCTGAAACCGCCGACAACAATCCCGAAAAATCACTCACGAACAAAGACTGAAACAAAACGCCGTTTCGGCGAAACGGAACGCCGTTTGAGCAAATTCTTTCGGCGTTTTATTTTTCCGAAACGGTGTTCGGCTGCAAGGGTACAAAAAGAAACCGTCTGTTCCTTGCTTTTGCTTATACGGAACAGACGGCTTGACAATATGAACTTAACAATTAGTTCAAGCTATTGTTCATTGCCTGCATAGGTTGCGAGGCTTGGCTCACAAGGGCGGCGAAACGAGGGTTGCTCTCTATCTTTCCGCTGATGTTTGTCATGCCTGTTCGCTGTGCAATGGAGTAAATGAACTGCAACATATTGGAAGCATGCTCTGTTATTTGCTCGTTTCCGATGTCGATAAGGTTCTGCTCTATTCCGTTCAAAACCTCGTTGAATATTGCTTCGGCTTCGGCTTTGTTTCCGCCTTGGGCTTTCTGCGAGGCTTCATTGAGTTGCTGAGAATAGGTGTTTATCAAATCCCTTATATCGTTTGCTTTGGCTACTTGTGCGACTTCCGGAATTCGAGACAGTTTCTTAACCTCATCTTGAAGGTCGTAACGCTGAGCCATGTTGCTCAATTCGGAAAGCAAATAAACCGTGAGTTGTTTTTCACCCTCTACACTGCGAGCCTTCTTGCCGGTAAACCGCTTGTAATAATTCAAATGCGAGGTGTAATGGTCGATTATGGTGTTCAAAACCTCTTTGCCTTTGGCAGCGTCCCCTGCCTTGAAGAAGGCTTCTGCAAGCGATATGTCGAAACGGTCGAACGGTAGTTTGTTGTCAGGGAACTCTTTAAGGGCTTTGTTCAAGGTTGCAAGAGCTTTGTCCTTCTGCCCCTTGTCCGTAAGTTGGCTTGCAAGCAAGACGTAGTTTTGTCTCATGTTCTTCGAGTTGTTCATGCTGACGGCGTCTTCAAGATAAACCTCAGGGTCGTTCACTCCGCCCCATTGGAATTTCCTGTTCATCAAATCGAAACTGCGTTCCGTTTCAAAAGCTCCTCCGGCTCTGTAAGGCACGATACGATAAACCAAACCTTCCTGACGAATATATTCAGTAATGTTAGGGAACACCTTTTGCAGGTATCGCGGATTCATTACGTATATAGGACGTTTGAAAGCATTGGTTCCCAAAATGTCAAGGAACATCAACTCGTTGCGTATCAACTGTTCGTATTGGTAACCCTCCCTTACAGGAATCGAGAACTCCACTCTGCCTTCTTGGTTATCGACCAACTCTTTGGGGTATATGCCTTTCGCTGCCATTTCCGCCTTATTGAAAGGTATGTAGAAGTGGTTCGTCTGCAACACTTTCAAGGAGTCGCCGTTCGGTTGGAAGATTGTGGTTTGCGGGTTGGTCATCAACTCCTTCAAAACACTTCTTACGTCCCGTGCAGGTTCGTTCGACGGAACCAAAAGCGAGACATCGAGACCCAAACGGTAGTAGGACTTGTCCAAAGTGAACGGAAGTTTCTCGGATTTATACACCTTATTATATAGTTGCTCGACATACCAGTGCATTCCGGAAAGTGTATAGTTCAATACCCTCACATCGGTTCTTATTCCCTCCACTTCCTGTGCGTACCATAGCGGGAAAGTGTCGTTATCTCCAAAGGTTATCAGAATGGCATTCGGTTCGCAACTTTCAAGATAGTTCCTTGCAAATTCCCTTGTAAGATACCTGCCGCTACGGTCGTGGTCGTCCCATTCCTGATTTGCCATGAGCATCGGCACTGCAAAGAAGCATATAACGGTTATGGCAACGGCTTTGGCATTCTCGGGCATTTTCAATTTCTTCAACCATTCGAATATGCCGTAAACGCCCAAACCGATCCATATTGCAAAGGCATAGAACGAGCCTGCGTAGGCATAATCCCTTTCTCTCGGTTGGCAAGGCGGCTGGTTAAGGTAAAGAACGATTGCCAAGCCTGTCATGAAGAATAAAAGGAAGACGACAAAGGCATCTTTCGGGTTTTTCTTTATATGGAAAAGCAAACCTGCTATTCCCAACAGAAGCGGTAAACAGAACAAACGGTTCTTGCCCGGGTTGTTCGCCAAATCGGACGGCATGTCTGTTTGAGGACCGAGCCTCCATGCGTCGATGAAATCTATGCCTGTTATCCAGTTTCCATGCAAAAGGTCTTTCGTTCCGTTGCTTTCCGACATCGGCTCATAGCCAGAGTAATTCAGACCGAAGCTTTGAATATCGTTTTGTCTGCCGGCAAAGTTCCATAAGAAGTAACGCCAATACATGTGGTTTATCTGGTAACGGAAGAAATAGGTAAGGTTTTCTCCGAAAGTAGGCTTTCTATCCGAACCTTCCTTTATGCCGCTCCACATCTTGTAATAAACAGGGTGATTACGGCTTGCGTCATTGGAGTACATTCTTGGGAAGATGGTCGTGTGCTTGCTGTCATACACGACTTTGCCTCCCTGTCTGACTTCGATGTATTTCTTTGTCTTTTCATCCTTGATGTACTTCGGTGTACCGTCTTTTTGTTCTATCGGAGTGGCAGTGTAATACTGTCCGTGGAAAAGCGGTGTGTCTCCATATTGTTCCCTGTTCAGATAGGTCAACAGGGAAGTTGCATCCTTGGGAGCGTTTTCGTTTATCGGCGTATTGGCATTGGCTCTTATGACCAAGACAAAGAATGTGGTGTATCCCACCAATATGAAAAGCAATGACAGAATGGACGCATTCCATACCGGTTTGTTTTTCTTCTTCGTGTAATACAATCCGAAGACTATGGCAGCTATGAGAAGCAAGAAGTAGATTATCGTACCGGTATTGAACGGCGCTCCGATGGAATTGGTGAAGAATATCTCGAACTTGCCTGCGAAGATAACGATGTAAGGCACGACGAAATACAATATGAATGCCACCAAAATCATCGACACCAAGCCGACAAGGACAAACTTTTTCTTTCTTCCTTTTTGAACGTTCGGAAATTTCTTGAAGTAATATACGTAGGTGATTGCAGGAATGGTAAGCAGGTTCAGCAAATGCACTCCTATGGCTATGCCTATCAAAAATGCGATAAGCACCAACCAACGCAGGTTGTGGGCATCGTCTGCTTGGGATTCCCATTTCAGTATTGCCCAAAACACAATGGCTGTGAAGCATGAACTCATTGCATACACCTCACCCTCAACGGCTGAATACCAAAAGGTATCCGAGAAAGTGTAAGCCAAACTGCCGACAATACCGCTGCCGAAGATGGCTATCATCCGGGCTGTGGTCATCTCTTCCGCCTTTTTCACGAATTTCTTTGCCAACATCGTGATCGACCAAAAGAGGAACAATATGGTGAAACCGCTGCATAAAGCACTCATTGCGTTGATTGTATAGGCTGTTTTGGTTACATCGCTGCCTGCGAAGTTGGAAAACAAAGCTCCTATCAGCTGAAAGGTAGGAGCCCCCGGCGGGTGGCCGACTTGTAATTTGTCTGCTGTTGCTATATATTCCCCGCAGTCCCACCACGATGCCGTAGGCTCGGCAGTGATGAGGTAAACCGTTGTGGCAACAATAAAGACCGCCCAACCGAGTACGTTGTTTATCAGGTTATATCTCTTCATCTGTGTGTTTGAATATTAGTTCTGCGGTATTTTTACCATATTACGTTTTTGCGTTTCACCGGCATGGTCATACATCTTGCCCCGCCGCCACCACGTGGCAGTTCCGCAGCTTCGAATGTTACGACAAACTTTTCGTGCGAGTGCATATCCTCTTTGCCGGAGCATACATCCTCCGCCCTCAATACGTCAAAGCCGGCTTTGTTCAATGCTTCGATGGTATGAGTGTTGCGTGCGTAACCCAAAATCTTACCTTCGCCCAATGCAAAGAAGTTTGCACCGGAGTGCCACTGCTCTCTCTGTTGATACCACAGGTCGTCGCCTCCGCAAATCACCGGTTCCAAATCAAAGCCTACGCGTTTGGTCGCTTCAAGGAAGTTTTCTCTTTCGTGATAGCGTATTTGACCGTTGTCTATCTCTATATGGGTTGTGGCAAATCCGCTGTCGGAGTTCAAAATCAAAGGTGCATAGACCATACACTTGTTTTTATCCAACATAGTGAAGACCATATCCAAATGAATGAACGAATCGGGTTGTTCCGGCAGTTCTTGCACGATTATGTGTTGCCTGTCCTTACGGGAGGCAAAGTATTTCGCCAAAAATTCGATGCCTTTCTTGTTCGTGCGACAGCCATTGCCGACGAACAATACATCTTCCCTTGCGATAAGCACGTCTCCGCCTTCGGTGTGAGCCCCTTCCGACAGCTTGGGATTTATCGTGCCTGCACCGAAAAGGTGTTTGAATATGCTCTCCATTATATAGCTTTCCCTGTCCCGCACTTTCGTACTCATCGAATGAATGAGAACATTGTCGTAAACGGAGGAAGAGGCATCTCTCGTGAAGAATAAATTATACAAAGGTTTAAGCATGAATCTCTCCTCTTCGAATTCCTTGGGGTGAACGCCCTTTATGTACGGGTAACCCTCAATCAGATATTTCGCCAAGCGGTCTGCCGGCAATTCTATCAAATCCGGAAAGAGAAATTGCATGTTTTCAGTACTCAATACCTTGTTCAACAACTCGCTTTTGGCCGTACTTTGAGACAAGACCTGCGTCAACAAATCCATAACCTGATAAGTCTTCGCCCATTTCGACAAAACAGTCTCGAAATACGAATATTCCTTTTTCGCAATGTTCAAATTCAGCAAATCGCTGTACAAAGCCTTGTGTATATTGCCCGGAGTCATTTGTTCTATCTCCGAACCGGGAGTGTGAAGTATCACAGCCTCGAGCTGTCCTATTTCTGAATTAACTTCTATAAAATCCATACAAAATTATGTTGGTTCCACCATGAACACACCTGCCTTCATACAGGTATGAGTTTGCAAATGTAGGCATTTTTCCCGAAATGAACAAATCCGCATACGCCCTTGCGTCAAGCGAAAAACGTCCTTTTGTCAAACGTTTTCAAATCAATATTTTAGCGAAACGCCCTTCCATTCCGGCGAAACGGCGATTCACGAAAATGAAACGCCGAAAGAATTTGCCGGAACGGCGTTGCGGTTTACGCATTGTAAGGTGGGCGATTGCAAGGTGGTTTTGCGGAATAAGAAATCGAGGCGGTGAAAAAATGGTTTCGGACGTGCGGCGGAATATTCTTTGCTTAGACCGCCGTACACCCGAAATCCGAAAATACAAGAAAATGTTATTATTTGCCGCCTTTGTTGTTGCCTGTTCCGCCAGAGGCTCTGTCGTCCATGTCATCGGACTTTATTTTGCTCAACTTCTTGTTTTGGTACATCTTTCCGAAGTTGTATCGCAGGTTGATCGAAAACATGGTTCCCGGAATGTGGGTATTGCTTGTCTGATACATGTTGTTTTGTGTAAATTCACCAGACATATCTCTTTTGGAGAAGAGGTTATTGGCACCAATGCTTACATTCAATTTGTCATCTTTCAAGAATGCTCTCGACAAACCGAGGTTCAAGGAATAGGAATCGCCGTATTTGTATATCGCCCACAAGCCTCCGCTCATGTAATGACCGCTCAGAGAAAGTTTAATCTTGGCAGGGAGGGTGAAATTCACCGAAGCGAAACACATGTAGGAAGTATTGTTTATCTTTATTTCCGTGTTCTGCTGCATGTAAGCGACATCGGTGTAATTTATCTGCCCGTATAAGTTCACATCCAGCCATTTCGTAAGAGGGGCAACGAAGCTCAATCCAATGTTTAAGTTTTGACTTGTCGCTATATTGTCGGGACGTTCCAACTTACTACCATCAGCACCATACGGAAGAACGACATCACTTACGAAATCGCTGCCGTAACCGTAGTTTACGCTAAGAAATGCCATGTAAAAGAGCGAATAATTCAAGCCGATATTGTGAGTGTATTGCGGTTTGAGCAGAGGATTACCGCTTTTGAAAGAATAATCGGATAACTTTTGCAGAAACGGATTCATTTGGTCGTAAGAAGGTCTGGAAATTCGGTAATTGTAACTTAGGGAAAGGCTGTTGGATTGGTTGAAGTTGTGATTTATCGAAATGTTAGGGAACAAATCCGAGTATGAATTAGTATTCGTGCTGTCGCTGCCTGCCGTTTCGCCCTTTGTCTTGGTGTGTTCGAACCTCAACCCTGCCCGAAGAGAGGTATTCTTACCCAAGTTCTTGGAATAGGAAAGGTATGCGGCGATGATGTCTTCCGAAAAGAGGAAATTGTTCTGCACTCTCTCTGCCATGCTCTCGGCTTTCACGAAATCATTATCCAAAGAGGTGAGAGCAACCTTTGCCCCTGCCTCGAAGGTCCCGTATTTCAATGTCGGCTTTTGGAAATCCACCTTTGCCACAAAGGTATTATAGGAGTTCTTTACGCTGTTTTCCACAAGTTCTTTCTTGTAGATGCTGTCGTTGACAAGCAGAACATAGTCCGTATATACGTTATTCATGTTATCGGAAGAGTTGATTGTTCCGCTGATGTCGAATTGCAATTTGGTTCCTATGCTGTCGAACGTATGCAGATAAGTGCTTCCGAGCAGCAGATTGTTTGAAGAACTTTTTTGCAGGAAGTTATAATCGAGGCGTCTGACAAATCGGTCGAGCGAAGGACTTTGAGATATTTTTTGCGGGCACACATAATTTTGTTCGGGTTGATTGTAGTTGTTGTATGTGGTGTAAATACCTACGGAATTATTATCATCGATAAGGTAATCGGCGGAAAAGGACACGTTATGACCGCCACCATTCCACAAAGATTCGTATTCCGGCGTGAAGAAACGCATTGTATCGCCCGAAGTCAAAAAAGAATACCTGTCGGCAGTCGTAGATGTTCTGCTTTTCCAATTAGAGTAACCGTAATTAAGGCTCGTCGTCCATTTGTCATCGACATAGTTAAGGTTGAAGCCGCCTGTAAGGGACAACTCCGTATCATAATATGCTCCTGCATTGGCAGAGCCGTTGAAACCGAAATTTTGATTCTTCTTCATCTTTATGTTGATGATGCCGGCGGAACCTTCCGCATCGTATTTCGCCGAAGGATTGGTGATGACTTCGAATTTCTCCACCTGCTGAGGGTTCATGCCTTTAAGCATTGCCTTTATCGCTTCCCAGCCGAGCCGCATATCCCTGCCGTTGAACTGGAACAACACGCCGCCCTGCCCGTTGAGCGTAAGATTATCGTCCTTGTCTATTGCCACTCCGGGAACTTTTCGCAGCAAATCGAAAGCAGTTACCACGGTTGCCGTTGTCGCCTCATCGACATTCATGATTAGTTTATCCGCATTCATCTCGTAGCGTTTTATCTTGGCAACCACTTTCGCCTCCTGCAATTCTTCGCTGACGGATAGCATTTTCAAATTGTACAGGAAGAGAGTATCCTGCTTGTTCGCAGCCAATTCTTTCGGGTTTATCTCGAAAGAGATATTTTCATAGCCTATATAACTTGCATGGAACACACAAGGTTCGCTTCCTTTGAGCTTCAACACGAAGAAACCTTTCTCATCGGTCGATGTACCGGTGATTGTCTTCGTGCCGTCCGCATTCATCAGCACTACATTGCAGAAAGCAACAGGCTCGTTGCTTTTTTCGTCCGTTATGTTACCAATCAACGTCAACCGATGTTGAGCTGCTGTACACAGTGTCCCCATCAGGAGAAATAATAATGGTATCCATTTTGATGGTCTTAACTCTTTCATTTTTAATTCTGTTTTTAATTGTCGATACACTTTCGTTCGGTTTCGTCAAACTTCGTCCTGCTTTTTCGGCTCTTTCGACTGCTTTGATGCCTTTGTAATCCGCTATCTTGAAAACGATATATCCCGACAGCAAAAAGGCAATGATGAAGCCTATAAGGAGCTTGGTTGTTTTTCTTACTTTCATATAATTCATTTTTCAGACCCTTTCTTCCGTTAATCTCAAATATGCAATCACTATAAAGAACACTGCACTTATTCCGACAGCCCATGGGAGATATAAATCCATGATATTGCCGAACACATTGATGTATTCTTGTGCAAATCGGCTGTCATACCATTGCATATTCTCAGGCGAGTACATTTCCACGCCGAATACCGCCATGCCGACCATGCCTACGCAAAATATTGCGAACATTTTGAGTGCCGAAAACCTCTTGAACAGCAATGAACCGAAGAATAACGCAAAGCAGGAAGCCGTTCCGATGAGAAGAAAGCCGAAATCCCAATATTCATAGCCGAGCAACTGTTTCAACATGAAGTTCAAATCGCTTATGATGGTATTTGCTTTCAAGAAAACCAAATCTCCTGCCATGAGACCTGTCAAAGAGGCTATTCCCAAGACGACAGGATATACCAACATGATGAATAAAATTTCCGCAACGTACTTCTCGAAATTGGAAGCGGGCAGAAGCAAAATCGCCGTACGCCCTTGCTTTGTTTTATACTCCCTGAAAGAAAATTGAGCGAGTATGACAAGCACTATGAAGCCGTATATAAACACAAGTGTTTCCCTTCCGAACAGTTTAGGTGTCAAGACGCCGATTGCGAACAGTACAACGAAAAGATAAAGCAGATCTTTGAAATAAAGCATGCACATTCTTTTCAACACAAGCAACATTCTCTTCAAATTAAATTCCATATCCGTTATTTGTTTTGATGATTTGCCGGCAAAGCCTTGGCGTTACAATTTATTGCTTCGGTTTGTGCCACTTTCATTGCACCGATTGTGGCAATTATCATTAAGATAACGAAGCCCAAAGTCAACTTCGTACTGAGTCTTACTTTCATATTGTCTATTGTTTATTCGTTTTGTTATACTCTTCATATAATTCCGATACCTCTTCCATGCTTATGGACAGTTGGTTCATCGCCCTGAACACGACAGGCAGGTATTGCCCCGTGAATTGTTGCCGTCTCAATTCTAGAATAAGCCCGACCGCCTCAACGGATACAAAATATCCCAATCCTCTTTTGTTGTATATTATTCCCTTGTTGGTCAACCATTCGTACGATTTCAAGACCGTATTCGGATTAACCTCGCAATCGGCAGCCAACTCTCTCACCGAGGGTATGCGACTGTCGGTTTGAAATTTGTTATCCAAAATCTCATCGCATATCTTGAAAGCAAGCTGTTGGAAAATCGGAGTTTGTGATTGCATTATCATATTACGCCCTTTCCTCTTTCAATCTTAAATATGTCAAACCCAAGAAAACCGGTATCATTATTGCAAATGCCCATGTCCAAAAGGTGTTTATCGTATTATCAAACACATCGACACAGGCAGGCCACCAAACTTCTTCGGAATAGAATGTTGTCAGATAAATGTTATCCCACAGTCTGGTATAAGTAATGAACGCCACAGAAACTATTCCTACCAAAATAAGCAAAGAATACTTCTTGAAAAGCAATGAAGCATAGCAGGAAATACATATAGCCGCTCCATATATCAATACAGGAAGCCATCTGCCTTCGGGGTTTCCTCCGAACATAGCTTCAACTATGTCGGAATGTATTGCATTTTGCGGGAACAGCAAATTGCCGACGTAAAAACCGGACATGAATATGGCGGCACATCCGAATGGCAGAAGAATACCCTGTACCAAAATAGAACACAGATATTTTTCAAAGGTCGTTGCCGGCAATAAAATCATGTTCGTTCTGTTGTTCGGCTTCTTATATTCAATGAAACAAGCCTCTGCAATGGGGAAAAACACGATTAAGAATATCGTTGGCAACGATGCGAACGAACCATAGCCTAATCCGATACTCGCTATGGGCATAAGGAACAGCCCGGCACAAGCGTACAGTGAATTTAATCGGAAATTTTCCGCCGCATACCTTTTTGCCAATGCGAAAAATCGCTTGAAACTGAATTCCATCTCCTACCTCCTATTCCGTTTTTGCGGGAAATAATTCTTTGAATCTTGTCTTGTTGGAGAACACTGCGTTGAACAGCAACTCTATGTCAAGATTGCTTTCCCTGTGTTCCGTGTTCTCTTTCACAATCTGCAAACCGCCCAAGGAGTCTTCCGAATATAGCAGTTTTTCGTTGGCAGGCATTTTGTCCGTAAGCCCGAAGTATATTTTGTCGCATATTTCCGCACTCGTGGCATTGAGCAACACGTTCGTCTGATCAAGAATCAAGACAGAATCGATAAGGTTATGCAAATCCCTCACCTGATGCGTCGATATGATTATGCAACTCTCCTCCGTCATTGCCCGAAGCATTACTTTTCTGAACTGACTCTTTGAAGGAATGTCAAGTCCGTTCGTCGGCTCGTCGAGCAACATCAATTTGCAACGGCATGCAAGACCGAAAGCAATGAGAACCTTTTTCCTCGTTCCGTATGAGAGTTTGTCCAAACGCTGCTTGATGTCCTCGATTTCAAAGTCCGTAAGATAGGAAAGGAAGTTCTCTTTCGAGAAATCGGGATAGAAAACAGAATTTACTTTGAGAAACTTCTCTATCGTCAACTTCGAATCATACAAATCTTCCGACAAGAAGAACATATTGCTCAAAAAAGCCACCTTTCTTTGCGAAGGGACGAACTCTTTCACCATTATCGTGCCTTTGTCTGGGAATTGCAAGCCGGCAATAAGCTTCAAAAGGGTTGTTTTGCCGATGCCGTTCTTACCGAGCAGCCCGTGAATGTATCCTTGCTTCAATTCAAGATTTACATTCTGCAAAACTGGTTTGTTTCTCTTATACCCGAAAGTCAAATCTTTAATCTCAATCATCTCTTATACTGTTTTAGTGTATTAGTGTAATAGTACACTGCAAAGGTAATACGATTTCGCAAATCTGCAACAATAAAAAGAAGAAAAATTTTCAAGTCTCATGGCAAGCATTGACTTTCAAACAATTACCAAAACGCCCTTTCGTGAAAATCAAACGCCGTTCTACGAAATTCTTTCGCCGTTTCGTTGAAATGAAACGCCGAAAGAAATTTCCTAAATAGAGATATGGCGGTTTATCGGTTGGATTGGTTGCGTTGTCGGGAGGCGTTGTATTCTTTGCGGAGGGCGTTGAGAAACATTGTTGCCACGTATTCTGCTCCCTTGTTGTTGAAGTGTATGAAGTCTTTGTTTGCCAATGGCTCGTCTCGCAGAACCCATGCGGGCATCGAGTTCTCGCCGCCCATGGCTTCAAACAAATCCCAGAAGATACAGCCGTTTTCGAGTGCTGCTTCTTTTTGTGCCTGTCGTAATTTGAAGACATTGGGGTTTGTTATGTAGTTGTCGCCTTGTCTTATGCTTCTGTCGGAGACGCCTACCACTATTAGGGCTGCATCGGGCAGGGTTGCATGAAGATATTTCAGTTGTTTGGCAAATTCGGTTTTGTAGAAGGTGTAGTCTTTTATGATTTTGTTTTCCTTTTGCGGTATGGCGTTTACTCCGAATTGCATTATCACGAGGCGAACGTGCAGGTCGTTTGCCATGGTTTCGAGGATTGTTTTGTTGCATTGCCTTATGCCCCAACCGGAACTGCCTCGCAGAGATATGTTGTCGAGATATAGTCCGTTGCCGTCCGACAAGTCCATTCCGTAAAGCTCTGTACCGGCATCGGCTTCTATTCTCAGGTATCTGCTTTGTGCGGTCAGTCTTATGCTTTCTTGTTGAAGAGAAGCGGTTTGCGGAATGTTGATTTCGAGAAGGTCTTTTTGCCTGTCGGATATTTTCAATCGGCTTTCTTTGTCGGGAGAAGAAAAGTATATGGTTAGTTCGCAGTCCGTCGGAGAGGCGAAATTCAACTCCGTAACGGCCGAATCTGCGAGAGCCTTTATGGAGGACATCATCGTTCCGTAACGATTGTACCCGGCTTGCGGTTGAATAATGCTGTGAAATTCCCAATCGGAGGAATAGTTGTAGATTACGCCTTTTATTTGCGAGAGGCTGTACATGGGGATTTCGCCTTGACCGTGTCCACCGAAGGTTTTTTGCAGTTTTTTTCTGAGATAGCCGCTTATTCTGTCTCCTTCGATTTGCGAATCTCCGTAATGGAGTATTCGTATCGAAGTATTGTCGGTTTGTTTGAGAGAATCCAAGGCAAGAAAGAAGCTATCCAACTGTTCTTTGGCTTCCGACCCGTATTCGAAACCGACAATTCCGTCATCTTGTTTCTTGCCGGTGGTATCGGAAGTGTTATCGACGAGTATTTTATCCACATCTGCATATTCGGGTTGCTTGCTTAGGAAGATGTCTTCCATCGATGGCATTCGCAGATTGAACCCTGAAATATCCAAGCCTTCTTTCGGGAAGCACAAAACGATGATTCCCAAAATCAGAAGGACGACAGCAAGTCGGAGAAAGACCGTTATGGGCTTCATTTACTTTATTCTGATAGTCTGACCGACCCTTATCTTGGAGGCGGCTTTGAGTGTCATGTTGTTCAACTTGCAGATTTGTTCGACGGAAACGCCGTGTTTGCGGGCTATTTTGGTGATTGTGTCCCCTGCTTTGACTTTATGGTTGACAACGGTTTGCTTTAATTTCTGTCCGTCGGCTTTCTTCTTTATGCTTTCGGCCGTTTGTTGCGAGTTCAAAGCCTGATTGTCGGAAGCAACAATGGACTTTTCCGTTTGGGTTGCCGTGGAAATGCTGTCGGCAGGTGCTTTGACTTCTTTTTTGTATGCTTCTTTTTGTCTTACTGCCAAGAGGTCTCCCATTTTCAACTTTTGCCTGCGTCGGGACTTGGGATTCCATGATTTAAGTTGCGATATGCTGACGCCATACAACTTTGCAACGCTGTACCATGTATCCCGCTTTCTTACTTTATGGTAGATTACTCTTTCTCTGTACTCGATGTCATCGGAAGCAAGCTGTTCTTCCGTTCTCTCTCCGAAGTATTTTGCCCTGTCGTAGGCGGATATACTGTCTTCCAAGGCTATGAAATCGTTTATGTACCGAAGCGGTAACCGCAAACTGTATTTGCCTTGTTCGCCCGGCACGAAGTCTGTTTTGTATTGGGGATTTAGTTCGCGGAGTTGGTCGGCGGATATATTCATCACGGCTTCTACTTGTCCGAAATAAAGGTCTTTGCGAAGCATGAGGGTATCGGAAATCAGTGTTAAGGGCTTTGTGAGTTTGGCCGGGGTGATGCCGTGTTCTTTATGGAAGTTCATTACGTATGCTGCTGCAATAAAAGCCGGCACATAGCCTCTCGTCTCACGCGGGAGGTAGTCGTACATGCCCCAGAAATCGTTTCTGCCGGAGCGTTTCATGGCTTTGTTTATGTTTCCGGGTCCGCAGTTGTATGCAGCTATCGCAAGCGTCCAATCGTTGTATATTTTGTGCAAATCTTTCAGGTATCTGGCTGCTGCTTCCGTAGCTTTGAGCGGGTCTCTTCTGTCATCGATTATGGAATTGGCTCTCAAATCGTACATTCTGCCCGTTGCATACATGAATTGCCACAATCCGGTTGCTCCGGCTCTTGAAACGGCTTTCGGATTAAGGGCGGATTCTATGACGACCAAGTACTTCAATTCGCAGGGTACGCCGTACTTGTCAAGTATTTCGTCGAAAATGGGGAAGTAATACTTGCTCAAACCCAGCATTACGCCTACTCTGTCGCCTATTCTGTCTATGTAATAAATTATGTTGGCTCTGACTTTGTCGTTATAGGTCAAAGGAACGACCGATGGTATGGATTTGAGACGCTTAGCAAGGATGCTGTCAGGAACATCGGCTGCACGATGGGACGGGACAAAGGAGTCGGGTTTGTAATTAAATCTTTGACCGAGCAATTTGGCATTCAACTTCATGTAATGCCCTTGTAAAAGACTGTCGTAGTTCCTCTCGAATTCTCTGAATACTTCGTAATCGTCATTGCTTTGGGCTACGGCTGCAAGGGTAAGCAATATGGTTGTTACGAACGTTATAAGTCTGTTTGTCATTCTTGAAATCTATCCTTCTGTTTCTGTGTACGAGGGTGTAAAGGTACGAATTTTTCGCAATATTGCCCTTTTACAAAATGTGAAGTGCCGAAACGATGAATGTTTCGGCACTTCGCACAAGACTGCATTCAGGCTTTAATGTCGGATAAGTGCTGTTGCCACTTCCATGCCGAAAGAGTCATTTCGTCTATTCCTTTTTCGGCTTTCCAACCGAGTTCTTTCTCGGAATAATTCGTGTCTGCCCATATTTGCGTTATGTCTCCCTGTCGGCGTTCGCCTATTTTGTAGTTGAGCTTTATGCCTGTCGTTTTTTCAAAACTGTGAACGAGTTCCAAGACACTGTATCCCCTGCCTGTGCCTATGTTGAAGTATTCGAAGTCTGCCTTGTTCTTGTTTTCAAAGAAGCGTTTCACCGCAACGACATGGGCTTTTGCCAAATCGACAACATGAATGAAATCCCTTATGCAGGTTCCGTCGGGAGTGGGGTAATCATTTCCGAAAACGGTTAACTGCTTCCTTATTCCGGCTGCGGTTTGGGTTATGTACGGCATGAGGTTATTGGGAACGCCGTTGGGTAATTCGCCTATCAATGCACTATCGTGGGCTCCTACGGGATTGAAGTATCGCAGTGCTATGGCTTTTATTTGTTTTGCGGCACTTGTGAAACGTAATATATCCTCTGCCATTTGCTTTGTGTTGCCGTATGGGGAAGTGGCATTCTGAATGGGACTGTCTTCTTTCACAGGCAAAACATCCGGTTCTCCGTAAACGGTGCAGGAGGAGGACTGAACGAAATATTTGATATTGCGGTTCTTCATTTCGTTCAATACGTTCAACAAAATTCCAAGGTTGTTTTTGTAGTATTCTATCGGCTTTTCGCAACTTTCTCCCACGGCTTTGAACGCTGCGAAGTTTATTACGGCTTCGATGTCGCCGTATTGTTCGAAAACTTTCTTGCATTCGCTTCCATCGGAAAGGTCTGCTTTTACGAAAGACGGCCTTATCCGTGTGATTTGTTCTATTGCCGAGATTACGTTTTCGTTAGAGTTTGAAAGATTGTCGGCAATGACTACGTTGAAACCCTGTTGTTGCAACTCGACAACGGTATGGCTGCCTATATATCCGGCTCCGCCGGTTACCAATATTGTTTTCATGTATCTGTTATTTGTTGAAAAATTCTCGAACCTTACATATAATGTATGTTTGCTGTTCTTCGTCAAGTTCGGTGTGCATAGGTAATGACAAAACTTGCTCTGCGAGCGTTTCGGAGATGTTTAATGCACCTCCTTGTCGGGCGATGGGAAGAAAAGCTTTTTGTTTGTGCAATGGAACAGGGTAATATACCATTGACGGAATATCGTTCTGTTCCAAGAAAGTCCTTAAATCATCTCTTTTCCCGTTCTTTACTTTCAACGTGTATTGATGATAAACATGCGTAGAGAAAATTTCTTTTTTAGGAATGACCAAATCATCTATATCTTCAAAGGCTTCATCGTATTTTTTTGCAGCTTCCTGCCTTGCTTGCTCATATCTGTCGAGATATTTCAGTTTTGTGGAAAGAATTGCTGCCTGAATGGTGTCGAGTCTTGAGTTAACGCCGAGAATGTCATGGTGATAGCGTACTTTCATTCCGTGGTTCGCTATCATCTTCAAGCGTTCGGCGAGTTCGTCATCGTCGGTAAATAAAGCTCCGCCGTCTCCGTAAACACGTCGAAGTTGAAGGTACTATGGGCGAAGCCCCAGATTCTATTACTTTAATAGAAACAGTGGAAGATTTAGATAACGTCCAATTGCCTAAAGATAAGCCAATTGCCGTCTTAACTCAAACTACTTTAGCTGTCGACGAAACTCAGGCTATGATCGAAGCTATTAAAAAGCGCTTTCCTTCAGTTGTACAACCTAGAGCTAAAGATATTTGCTTTGCTACTACTAATAGACAAAAAGCGGTTAAAGAGCTAGCTAAAGTTTGTGATTTAATTTTGGTAGTTGGTTCAGCTAATTCTTCCAATTCCAATCGATTAGCTGAAGTTGCTCGAAGCCATGGTGTAAAGTCTTTACTTATAGATGATGTAAGCAATCTAACTATTGATGAACTTACAGGAGTCAAAAGTTTAGGTATAACTGCCGGCGCTTCAGCTCCAGAATTTGTCGTTCAGAATTTACTAACTTGGATTCGCCAACACTACGAAACAGATGTTCACACTTTAGATGTGGGCTCAGAAGAGGCTAATTTTACTCTAACTAAAGATATTAGAGAGATGGACAGTCTTTAAACTAAAGAAGCGGCGCTTTCGAAAATTTGAGAGCACCGCTTTTATTTATTCAAGCAAAAATAAGCTAATATTTGCTACGCCCGCGACCACGTAAACCAGCCAAACTAGCTAAAGATTGACGTTTATTGCCGGAAGATTTTCTTTCCAAACGAACTTTCTGCGAAGGACGCACGTCAAGTTCTTCAATTTCTTCAGTATCGTCCAGCCAAACAGGAGCAGGATCATAACTAAATTCATGGCCAGCAATAAAGACAGGATCGCCAGGAACAGCACCAGATTCACCCAAACGCTTCTCTACTCCCCAAGCGTTAAAGCGGCGTTGCATACGGTTCACAGACTCTTCTTCATCTAAATTAGTCATGCGCACCAATTTATTGACACGCACACCGTCAACATGCCAGCCATCTTCTTCACGACTAATAACAAAGTCTTCGGGAGCGGGTACAACTTCTGGAGTAATTTCAAAAGCAGGCAAATCTGGAGCATGTTGTACCGTTTCAAAGACGTCCATCATCAACTCATCTAAACCTGAGCGAGTATAACAAGAGACTAAATGCAACTTAAGTCCACGCTCAGCTGCTGCTTTTTTAATAGCTTCTAACTCTTCTTCTTTATCTGGTAAGTCAATCTTATTTAAAGCTACTACCTCGGGACGGTTAGCTAAAGAAGCATCATAAGATTCCAGCTCTTTTCTAATTTGGTCATATTTAGCTAAAGGCTCATCTTTGTCGACATCAGCTAAACTTAAAATATGCAAAAGCACTTTAGTACGAGAAATGTGACGCAAGAAATCGTGTCCCAAACCAGCTCCGTCGGCAGCACCTTCAATAAGACCGGGAATATCGGCAAAGACTAAAGTGCGATAGTTTCGCTCCCAAACGCCAAGTACCGGACATAAAGTTGTAAAAGGATAGTCAGCAATAGCAGGCTTAGCATTGGTGACAGAAGCTAAAAGAGTTGATTTGCCAGCATTAGGGAAACCGATAATGCCAACTTGAGCTACTACACGAAGCTCTAAACGCAACCAACGCTCTTCACCAGGTTCGCCAAGTTCGTGATCACGAGGGCCATTATTTATTTCAGTAACAAAGCGTGTATTGCCTCGACCTCCACGGCCACCTTTAGCAACAACATATTCGGCGCCAGGTTCATTCAAGTCGGCAATTAAATCATGCCCTTCATCGGTATAAACTAAAGTTCCAACCGGAACAGGCACACGCAAATCAGCACCATTAGCTCCAGTTTTGTTAGAACTACGCCCAAAACCGCCCGGCTTAGCTCTAAAATGAGAGCGATGCTTAAAATCTAAAAGGCTGCTGCTGTTTTCGCAAGCATAGAAAATAACACTACCACCGCGGCCGCCGTCTCCGCCGTCAGGTCCACCCATAGGTACAAATTTTTGTCTGTCAAAGGAGCAAGCGCCTCGGCCTCCCTTACCACCTTGCACGAATACGCGAGTCTTATCTATAAAATTTCTGCTCATAAAACCATACCACTTTTTCTAATTTTTTCTGAATATTCGGCGAAACCCAATCGTCTAAATGTACAATATTTTCCGAAGAAAAGAAAGTCGGCAGTCGAAGGGCGGCAAGTTTGTCAAAAATATCCTTTTTCCTTTTTGCAAATATTTGCTTCGTTTAGAGTTACAAGAAGAACTTATAATCAACGTTTTTGCGATCCATAGAGTTGTTGTGTTTGCTACGCTTGTTTTTGGTGTTAGGTGAGTGTTTTTGGGGTATTGCAGGCGGACATTTTATAATCGGTTACGGTGGTAAAGGTTCAGGTGTTCAAAGTCTCCGTTTCCCAGGTTTAACTGGCTGCGTTTACGCCGCCAAAGCCAAGGACTACACTGCGTTCGTTTGTGTTTAGCGTGTTTGCGCTGCGCACATAACAGCTAAAATCATTGTCCAAAATCATAGGCATGTTAAGCCTGTCATAAAAATCGTTATTTAAGTTACTATTCATACTTTTATCTCCTTTTCTTAACAATATGAACGAAAACGAGGCAACCAAGTGCACCCATCAGGAGAAGTTTGTCTATAAAAAGCACAATTGGAAGCGTTTTCCAACCC
>OQVS01000435.1_pt1 | contig 28404 bp, 32 predicted proteins | sample 1691601 | NCBI WGS metagenome assembly OQVS01 (sample SAMN03418268, study PRJEB22391) | human gut metagenome | biome: human-gut; feature: organic feature; material: feces | host: Homo sapiens | place: Tanzania | collected 2013-01 | reverse complement strand
ACTTTCTCTAATAGGGCTTAAAGCAACATTGTCACACAACCATAAACATCCCACATCCCAACAACATCTTTAACCTCACTATTAATTATACCATCACTTGATAATATAATCAAAGGCGTATTTTTTAACATATCATATTGATAATTATCTAAACTAACATAAGTTGGATCATCCACACTTTTATAGTCATCAGTTACTTCATTATAATTATATAAAAGATTAAAATTCTTCTTACCTAATTTAGCCTCATGATCTCCATATAAAATAAATACTGTATCTTTATCAAGCCCATTCTTTTTAATCATATCAAAGAAATATCCTAAACACTTATCAGCATAATGAGCACTCTTTAAATAATTACCCATTTCAGTATCATTTAAATACCCTAAATCAATATTTCCATATTTAGTAACATCATCGAATGGACTATGATTACTCAAAGTAATAATTTTACCCATATACTTATCATGTGACTCATTAATATTTTTTAAAATAGGAATAATTTGTTCAAAGAAAGACCTATCACTTAACCCAAGTCCTACGAAATCTTCACTTTTCTTATCAGTAGGAATATTATAATACGTAGCATCAAAGAAATCTTGATATCCTAAAGTATTATACATATTCTTTCTATTCCAGTATTCCCCATCATTAGCATGCATTGCAAAAGTATAATAGCCTTTTTCTTTAAAAGCATTTTCCATTGTCTCATACTTTCTATTATAATAGTTAACAAATACCGTACCTAAAGAATTTGGTAATAAACCAGTACTTAAAGTAAACTCACTATCACTACTTGTCCCCATACTAATTTGAGGATAAAACTTACTAAAATACATGCCTTCTTTACTAAGTTTATTTATATTAGAGTAATCTCCACTCCATTAACCTTTAAATCAATTAAAAAGTTTTGAATACTCTCCATATGAATAAATATAACATTCATATCTTCAAATACATTAGTATATTTATTAGTATCATACTTTCTTCCTTTACTATAAAACTCTAAAAAAGTATTAGTACTTTCATCATATCCAAACATAGGACTTACTGTAGGAACTATACTAACAACTAAATCACTAACAGTATAAGTATAAATTCCAAACCTTTTAACAACGGCATCTCTATTCCATAACTTAACAAGTTTACTTCCATCACTCTTAGTCATTGTTAAACTAACTAGTATGCAAAGAACAATTGCAGATAAACAAGTTCTTTTAAACATAAGTTTACCTCTTTCATCCTTTCCTACTTTATAATAATAATTTTTCTTAACTAAATACTTATTAACAAAAATAAGACTAATAGGCGCTATTAAATATACAAAATATTCTAAACTAAGCTTAGTAGTAACTGAATTACTAACCTGTCCAAACATACTCATAGTACCAATTAAACTCACAGTTACATAATTAGTATAAAACATATAATAAATAGAATTAATAACACAAATCAAAGTAAAAATAATACTAACTGTTAAAAAATACTTATACTGCTTTGTAGGCTTAAAAAGATAACCAAACGACCCAACTATCAAAATTACAATTAAATCGAAAAGAATAGGTCTAAAATCACTCACAAAACCCATAGTAAGACATCTTAATAAAGAAGAAATTACTAAAGAAGACAAAGTATAAGATAAAAACAAAATATTAGTACTATAGTACTTCTTAAACTTTTCTCTAAAATTTAAAACAATACTCTTCATATAATCATTCCCTCAAGAGTATTTTACCAAATTTATAACAAAAAGTCATTAATTACACATAAATTTCACTATTCTTTCACAAAAAAAGATGTTAAATTAACATCTAACTTGTAGGTTCAGTCTTTGTACCCTCAGGATTCTTAGTATTATAATATATTGTATCACCATCTCCTCCTAAGTCAGCATACAAAGTCCCATTAAATTTCCTACCCTGATCATAATTTTGTAAACTATCTTTATTAGGTAAACTTATTGTCATAGTATATTCAAAAGTCTGAGCACTATTACTTGCAGAAATAGTTTTCTCAACAACAACAACACTTTTACTAATAGGATTTCCATCACTATCCAAACTACTTGTAGGAACTTTACCAGTAATAACACTAGTTTTAGCACCACTACCAGTAATACTCCACTCTAAGTCACTAAAAGTATTAGTATAATCAAGTCTAATATAAACAGTATTACTAACATCTCTAGCAGGAACACTTATTGTAAACTTTTTAGTACCAACATATCCAGGAACAATATCAGTATTATTATCAAAATCATTTCCACCATCAAAAGTAATATTTCCAACTTTCATGGTTCCAAAACCAACTGACCCAGCATTTCCATTCATTCTAGTAGTAAAGAATGAAAATGTAACACCTATAACTGCAACAAGTATTGTTAGAATACTAAGAACAGTTAATAATATATCTTTATTCTTACTTTTCATTCTAACACCTACTCTCCTTTAGCAACAACTTTTGCATTGAAAGTTTTACCTTGCAAATTATCTTGATTATTGCCATTCTCTTTAAATTTAATATTTAAAGTATACCTATGAGTTACTCCAGTATTAATTGTTCCATGTCCTATAAGAGTATTAGTATTTGGTACAATCATTTCACTACCCACACTAACTAGTTTATTAGTATCACTCTCTTTTATTAAATTTCCATTTAAATAACTCTCTCCTATTAAAGTATAAACAAAATTTGAATCATTTATTTCATTAGTTAAAACATCCCAATACAAAGAATATCTACCAACAGCATTCTCATCTTTACTAATATTAACAATTTCAAATGTCATATCATTACTCCAACCAGGTAAAATATCAATATCATTAATATTATTAGTATCCTTAAACATAGCACTTACATAAGGAGTTTTAACATTTACTTCACCATTGTCATCATTACCATTTACTTTATAATAAACTATAGCAAGAGAAGCACCAATTGCAACTAAAATAAAGAGAACAACGGACAAATAAGTGCAGGCCAACGGAGCAAGGCCCCAGGAGGCCGCCGCGAACGCGGGGCCGGGCGTCGCCCTGGACCAGGACCCCAGCAAGTGGACGCGCGAGCAGCGCGCGGAAATCAAAAAACGTGTGATGAGGGGGGACAGAATCCAACTCTGAGCCCCCGGGAAGGAGTAACCTATGAGATTTTTCACCAAGATTTTTTATGCGCCGGACGGCGGCGGCGCGCTCGTCAACGCGACGGGCAACTATGTAAACGCCTACACAGGCGCGACAACGGCCTTCTCCGGTGCGGACACGCTGACCAGCACCATGAAGACCTACTACGACACGGAGCTGCTGGAGAACGCACGCCCGAACTTCGTGCACGCGCAGTTTGCACGCAAGCAGGCGCTGCCGAAGGGCAGAGGCAAGAAGGTCGAGTGGCGCAAGTGGAACACGCTGGCGGACGCCTCGGCGCTTCAGGAGGGCGTCATCCCGACCGGTCAGAAGCTCGGACAGTCGAGTATGACCAGCGCGATCCTCCAGTACGGCACCTATGTGACCGTATCGGATCAGCTGAAGCTGCACGCGATCGACGACGTCATTCTCGGCGCGACGGAGGAGCTCGGCGCTTCCGCCGGTACGACGCAGGACAAGCTCGTGCGCGACGTGCTGGCAGCCGGTACGAACGTGCAGTACGCCGACAAGATCGGCGCGAACGACGCGCATACCGCCGTGACCACGCGCGCCGGCATGGACAAGACGTCCAGGCTGACGCCGACGGAGGTCAACAAGGCGGTCACGACGCTCAAGAAGCAGCACGTGCCGACGATCAACGGCAAGTATGTCGCGATCATCAACCCTTCCGTGTCGTATGACCTGCGGCAGAGCAAGGAGTGGATCGAGGCGCACAAGTACGCGGCGGTCACGGAGCTGTTTAACGGCGAGATCGGCGAGCTGCACGGCGTGCGCTTTATCGAGACCACCGAGGCGAAGATCTGGAACAACAGCACGTGCCCGGTCAAGACGGCTGCCGTCTCTGGCGGAGCTGCCGCGACCTATTACAGCGTGTATTCGACGCTGTTCCTCGGCAAGGACGCCTTCGGCATGATCGATCCGGAGGGCGGCAGCCTTGAGATGATCATCAAGTCCGAGCGCGAGTCCGGCGGACCGCTCAACCAGTTCTCGACGCTCGGCTACAAGTTCTCGACGGCGACGAAGATCCTGTATCAGGAGCGGATGCTGCGCGTGGAGAGCCTGTCTGAGTATTCGGACGTGGACGCGGCGAACTGAGGAGGTAGCTTATGGCAGAGGTAAAGACCACAAAGCAGGCGGAGGAGACGAAGAGCGTCTTTCTGCCGAGAGCTTCGGAGACGGAGCAGCAGTTTGAATTTGTCTGCGTGAACGGCAGAACCTATCAGGTGCCGCGCGGCAAGCCCGTTGAGGTGCCGGTCGCGGTCGCCGAGGTGCTGGAGCACGCGCAGATGCAGGAGACGGAGCTTTTTGAGCGCATGAACAAGCTCAAGGAACTCAGCGAATGATAAGAGGGGCGCATCCGCGCCCCTTTTTCAGAAGAAAGGGAGGCTGTGAGCATGACCATTCGAGAGGCGATCGAGACCGTAGACCGGCTCACGCCGAATCAGTATGAGAACATCGACAAGGTCCGCTGGCTGAGCGAGCTGGACGGCGTCGTTTATCTGGAAATAGAACAGGCACACCAGAAGGGCGAGCCCGCGTGCGAGCCGTGGGTCCGGACGCGCGACCCGCTGGACCGGGAATGGTGCGGCTGCAAGGCGGTGTCAGAGTCTGACACCGAGGCGTTTACCGGATATCCGGAGACGGTGGACCTGGACACGCGGCTGCGCATCCCGCACCCGTATGACGAGATCTACCGGTGGTATCTGGAGATGAAGATCGCGGACGCGAACGGCGAGATGATCCGGTACAACAACGCGATGACGAAGTACAACGCCTACTACACGGCGTATCAGGGCTTCTATAACCGCAGCAATATGCCGAAGATGCTCGCGCAGCACTTCCGGCTCTGAGGTGTGCGATGGGGAGCCTTACACTACAGTATCCGCCGATGAGCGGCGGAAGCGCGCAGGAGCAGCTGGAGGGGCTGCGGCGGTATCTCATCCAGCTGACGGACCAGCTCCGCGGGGCGGACTGGTCGGCGCGGTCGGTCCTTCAGGAGGTGTCGCAGGCGATCGACGCGGACAGCCTCCGAGACGGCGCGCGCCGGACCGAGCTGGAGGGCTTCGCGGCGCTCAAGACCCTTATCATCAAGACGGCGGACTATGCGGCGGAAAACTCGGAGACCTTCAAGCTGAAGCTCAGCGGGAACTACGTCGCGGTGTCGGATTTCGGCAAGTACTGGCAAAACGCGACGATGACCGTGGATGGCAACGAGTTCGGCATCCGGCAGCTCTATGATTTCTCGGCGGGCGTCAACAATAAATTCACGGTCGGCTCGAAGCAGTACGTCAAGACGGGGCTTTTGTACTTCGACGGCGTGAAGCCCGTCTACGGCGTGGGCGTCGGGAACATCGCGACAACGGTCGCAAACGAGAGCGAGGTCCTTGACAAGACCCAGAACGAGCTTGTGACCGTCACGCCGGGCAGGGTCAGCTTCTGGCAGGGCGGGAGCGAGGTCGCGTATCTGGCGGAGAAGAAGCTGCATTTCCCATCCGGGACGCTGGAGGCGTACAATGCGGTCCTGTCCGGGACGGTCACGGCGGCTGCCGGGTCGAGCTTCGGACCGTGGAGCATTTCGGAAAGCAGCATCTATCGCACGGACAACACCTGGGGCGGCGCGGGGCTTTATTTCGGCACCAGCGGGCTTTGCATCCAGAGCGCGTTCAAGGTGGACGCGGACGGGAAACTGACCGCGACGGGCGCGGATATTTCGGGCACGATCCGGGCGAGCGACCTGCTGCTCAGCTCCGGAGCCGGATATACCTCCATCCAGACGCAGCTGAACTCGCTGATAAACGATGTGTCGGAGCTGTCGGCACTGGCGGAGGCGGTCAGCGTAGACCGGTATGGGGCCCTGACATCGCTCGACCTGAACATCGGCAGCCGGGGCTATATCAGCATCACGGGCGCGTCGACCGCGTCGTCGGCGCTGGAGCTGTTTTCGTACGGCGCGGTGCGTATCCTCGCGGACAGCGGCTCGGTGTATCTGGCGCTGAGCGACAACAGCGCGTACATCCAGATCTCCGCCAGCGGGGCGGTCAGCATCAAGGGAACGAGCCTCACCTTTAACGGGGCGAGTATTGCATAGGAGGGACACGGAATGGTGCAGGAGGTCAACGCGCTGCGGCAAAAGCTTGTCGAAGCGCTGAACGAGGCGAAGCTGCCGCCCGTTGTGGCGGCGCTGGTGCTGGATAACATCCGGACGGAGCTGAAGAGCCTCGTCGATATGCAGGCGGCGGCGGAGGCGGTGGCAGATGCCACGCCCGCGCCCGCGCAGGAGAAGGAGGTGCCGAAGGATGGCGCTGTACAGAGTAAACAATAACGGAAAGGCGCCCGCGGGGCTCGGCGTCGGGGACGAGGTCGTCACCGGGGGCGGGACGTACCGGATCACGGGCGTCAACGCGGACGGGACGTACAAGTCGGAAAAGAGCAACGCCGGGCAGACGACCGGGACGTATAAGGGCGGCTACTCGACGCGCGACACGATGGGCGGCTACTCGGACTACACGGCGGGGCGGATCGGGCAGCTGGAAAAGGGCTACGCCCCCTCCGGCGCGGTCTCGCAGGCGAAGGCGTACCTTCAGCAGGTGCAGAGCCGGAAGCCGGGGGCGTATCAGTCGCGATGGGATGAGGAGCTTTCGAGCCTGTACGACCAGATCACGAACCGCAAGCCCTTTCAGTATGACCTCGGTCAGGACGCGCTGTATCAGCAGTACAAGGAGCAGTATCAGAGGCTCGGCAGGACGGCCATGCAGGACACGATGGGTCAGGCGGCCAGCCTCACGGGCGGCTACGGCTCGACCTACGCAGAGCAGGTCGGCCAGCAGACCTACAACGCATACCTCCAGAGTCTGAACGATATCGTGCCGGATCTCTACGACCGGGCGTATGGACGGTATCAGGACGAGGGACAGGATCTCTACAACCGGTACGGCCTCGTGAGCGACCGGGAGAGCATGGACTACAGCAAGTACCGGGATACGGTATCGGACTACTACAACGATCTTGCCGACGCGCGGAGCGCCTACGACTCCGAGTGGAACAAAGATTACACGCAGTGGTCGGACCAGCTCAGCTACTGGCAGCAGAAGGCCGCGCAGGAGCAGGCCTATTGGCAGTCGCAGCAGAAGGCCGCAGGCGGAAGCGGCGGCAGCGGCGGCGGAAGCGCGGGCAGCTCCGGCACCGGAAACGGAAAGGGCTATATCGACAACACCTACAACAGAGGCGGTGCGGGCGGCGCGACGGCACAGACGTACAACCAGCTCAAGCGCGGTATGACCGAGTGGATCATGGCGGGACAGAAGGATAAGGCATTTGACCTGTTCTATACCATGTCCGCTCAGATCGACACAAGCACCGCGACCGGCAAGAAGCAGTACAACGAGCTGGTCAGTATCCTGAACAAAGCCGGATTTGGAATCCCGCGCGTATGAGGATAGAGTATGGCGAAGAAGAAACAAACAGGGCGGGACCTTCTCGATCAGTATAAGCAGGAGACAGGATACGGCATTTCGAGACAGTCCAGCAGCGGAAACACAAACGGTCAGGCACTGCTTGACGATTATCTGCGCAACGGCGGCGGGCAGAACGTCAAGAACGGCCCGTATAATCCGGATTACCGGACGAGCACCAAGAAAGCGACGCCGCAGAGCTATGAGGCGGCGTATCAGCAGTACAAGCAGATCGCGGATTCGATCAACCATGACCAGCTGAGCGGGTACCTCAGGACGATGCAGGAGCGGCAGAACCAGATCATTGGCTCCATCAACCACGACCAGATGAGCGGGTACCGGCGGACATTGCAGGAAAAGGAACGTCAGCAGCAGCGCAAGGTGCAGACCGGCACGGCGGCCCAGAAGGCGGCGACGAATGCCGGGCAGGACTACAGCCGCCTGATCGGCCTGAATCAGTTCGACGGAGAGCTGGAAAGACGGGCTGCGGAGCAGGAAAAGCGATACAGGGAGACGGTCCTTCCGGATCAACTGCGCGGCATGAAGCGGACTTCGGCAGAAATGCAGAAGCAACTGGATCAGCTATATGAGCAGAAATCCGACGAGCATTTCCGAGACTATCAGTTTGACGAGAACGGGACGGCTTGGTACACCGATGAAAACGGGACGCGCAGGCAGGCTCGAGGGGTCATGGACATACAGAGCGAGATCGACACGCTGGAGACCCAAAAAGCGGCGCTGGATTCCACACGAGCGCTTGGACAGGCGGAGAACGCCGTCGGCACGCTGGATACAGAGACGCGAAATCTGCTGAAAGACATCAACGGGACGAATCTTCTGAAAAAAACGGACGCGAAGCACAGGCTCCAGCAGAAGGGGTATTCTGAGGATCAGATCGGACGGCTGGCAGAATACGAAAAGTACTTAGAGGATTTCGAGGACTATCAGATGCGCATGTCGGGTGCGCAGCAGTTCGGACAGGATGCGCCTGTTTTCTCGACGGTAACGTCGTCGATGATGGCGCCGTTCAAGGCGCTTGGAAACATCGAATCGCTTCGCGGCATTCTGCCGAAGGGACTCGGCGGATATCAGAACGCAGATATGCCGACGAACATCTACAGCCCAATGTACGCAGCGACGCACGTCTCGAGCGGTATCCGCAGCGGCGTCATGGAGGGCATGGGGCCGGTCGGACAGTTTTTGTATCAGGCAGGAACATCCGCGCTGGACAGCGCGGTCAACATGGCCGTCTCGACAGCGCTCGTCGGAACGACAGGACTCAGCGGAGAAGCGGCGTCCTCGGCGGTGGCAGAGACGATGAACTGGGTGATGGGGTCGCAGGTCGCAGCAGATTCCGTCTATGAGGGCATTCAGCGCGGCAAGTCCAATCAGGAGGCGCTTATTGACGGCATCGTAGAGGGCGCTATCGAGGGATTCACGGAGAAATACTCCGTGGGCGACATCATTGAGACCATGCTCAGCGGAAAACAGGTGTGGAAAAAAGCGCTGCGTGCCTTCGCGTCCGAGGGCGCGGAAGAGATCGCGTCCAACTGGCTCAACCGCATCTACGACGTTGCGGCAAAGCACGACCGGGGCGAGGTCATGGGCGCGTATGCGGAGTATCTTTCGAAGGGCAATACGAAGGAAAAGGCGCTTGCGCTGACGCTGGCCGATATGCTGAAAGAGGACGGGCTTTCGTTCCTAGCGGGCGGTATCTCCGGTCTTGCCATGTCCGGCGCGTATGCGGGGACGAACAAGCTCACAGAGGCATACAACAAGGGCGAACAGCTGAACGTGATCGGACAGGTCATGGACGCCGTTGAGTCGATGGCAAAGGAGCGCGGGGATCAGGCGACCGCAGAGGCCGCACAGGCGGTCATGGAGAAGGTCAATGCCGGTCAGATGCCGGATACGGCAGAGGTGCAGGCGGTCATTGACGCGGCGGCAAAGGCAGATCAGGCCGCGCAGGAAGAGGCGGCTTTTCAGACGTACAACCAGTATGCGGACGAACGGGATGCGCGGCAGGCAGCGAGAGAAGCCCAGCAGCAGGGAACCATGCAGGCAGCACAGGAGGCGGCAATGCCGCAGCAGAAAGCTGCGCAGACGGTAATTCAGGAGGATACAGAAAGGGGTACGGAACAGTATGGACAGCAGGAAGCTAGTCGCCGTAACGGCGAAGGACGGACAGAAAGCGTATATTCCGGAGGACAGAGTAGACGCATGGGCGCAGGCTCAGAAATCGAACGCACCCTTGAGCGACAAGGAGAGACAGTTCGCCTCCGCAATCGTGCGCGGGATCTTGGCGCAGAAAACATCAGCCCGGCAGAAGCGGGGCTGAAAGGCGGAGACACCACAAAGTCGCTGCTGAAAATCCCGGTGGAAGCGTATGGGGAGCATGAAAAAGCGCTCCAGAAGGCCGTGGAGGCCCGTGGAGCGTCGCTCAATATCGTCATGGGAAGAATTCGGCTTGCGAACGGAACGGCGGTGGATGAGTTCATAGACACCGGAACGCGGCAGATCACTGTGCGCGCGGACTGCACAAAGTGGGCGATGGAAAATCTGATCGATCATGCGCTTTTCCATGATCTGAGTACGGAGCAGAGGAACGCAGCTGCGCAGGCGGTGGCTGACCGTTTCAGCGAATCGGAGCTGATGGCGATTGCCGGGCAGTACGTCAAGCGGATGCGCGGCGTCTATGAGGGCATGAGCGAGGAAGCGCTTTTCAACATCGCTACGGAGGAAGTCCTTGCAGACGCCGCCGGAAGAATGCTCCGGTATACGGATGCGGACGCGACAAAGTTCACAGAGACGGTGCGGGCAATTTTGGGAGAAAGCATAGCGGAACCGGATGCAGAGAAGCCGACGAAGAATCAGAGATATTCTATAAGCGACAGACTGGGCGAAGATCTACGGAAGGTGTTCGACGGGACATACAAGGCGGAAAGCGGGGAAGTCTACATCGGGGAGACGTCGAACTTTCTGACGGATGTGATCGGCGCAGATGCACTGCACGTCACAATGCCAGCGAACAAGGCATATTCTGCGATGGCGACCGAGGCACAGGCAAAGAAAGATGGCCGGTACAGGCAGAACGTCAACTACCACGGACTCGGCGCAGATGGCCTGCAGCGGGTGCTGAACGCATCGGAAAACCCCGTTGCCGCATTTGCCGACACCGCCGGGGCAAACGGGAAACGTGCCAGCAATATCGTTCTGGTCACTGGAGAGGCTGGGAAAGGCGGCCCGATTGTCGTCATTGAGACGCTTAACACAAAGGGCACACTGAATGGGAAGCGCATCGACGCGAACAAGGTAATCACCAGCTATGACCGTGCAGCTCTGATCAGTGACCTTGAGGCAGCAGCATCGGACGGGCGGCTTCTGTATCTGGATAAAAAAAGAAGCCAAGCCGCGCTTGCTGGGGTACCAGCGGCCAATTCGCTGGCAGCCATACAAGGCGGTGACTTCACTACCAATATACGCAACTTTATAGCAGGTGTCAAGTGGGAAAAATCGGGAGCGTCAAGCTACACATCGGGGGCAGCCGACGGGAAAACCACATTCGCAAAGGCATATGAAGAGGCGCAGCAGAAACAGCGCTACTCCCCTGCTGATACGGAGACGGATGCAGAGGCAGGCACGGCGACGGAGGATGCGGCGAAGAAAGCGGCGGCGGGCGTGCCGATCTTCAATTTTGACGCAAAGGCAGACTGGGCGTACAGCAGTGATCCAAATCCGTTTTACCGGCTGATGGGCATTACGCCGCCGGGCGTAAGGGTCGGCATCGTGACGCAGGGCGCACGCGCTGCGGACTGGGCCGGAAACGGAAAGGCGTACACCAAGGCGCTGCTGGATTTCGTGACAAAGCCGGATCGATCCACAAAGACGCTGACGCTGCAATTCCCAAATGCAGACGGAACGTACCGGGCGGAGACTGTCCAGAACACGAAGTTCATGCAGGATGTATACAAGTATTATGCCGAGACTGTGCCGGAGGGACAGCGGCTTGACGAGGCGACATTCTGGATGATGCGGAGAAAGCTTGCCGAGGGAAGCATCCCGGCAAGAATTCAAGCCATGAGCGCAGAGGCAAAGGGTCAGGCTTGGCAGGAAAGCAGCCGGAATGACTTCAAGAGTACGGGCGCGCTCGAAAAAATGGGCGTGAAGGTCGAACGCTCCGTAGGCAGATACGGGAAAACGCAGACGCTCATTGAGATGGACAAGGCGTTCAAGCAGGCCAAAAAGGAGGTCAACCGCGCGATAGACCGGCTGGGCGCTACCGCAAAGGAAGTCGCGTTTGCAAGGCAGATCGCGGACGGCGTGTTTGATATGCAGGACATCCCGCAAGGGTTCAGCAAGCGCGTCGTGCTCAGTCTGGTGGATTACATGAACGCCGAAGCGGCGCTGGGAGAGGATCGGCTTGCAGCGCAGCGGAAATCCATCCGGCAGGACACGACGGCAGTGCTGGAGACGCTGTTCAAGGACGTCAAGGACAATAAAGTGCAGGATATGTTCACGCTCAACCACCGGACAGCGCAGCGGAACATGCTGAAAATCTTCGGAGACGAGACCGGCGAGAAGATCAACAAGGCGATCTTCGACCCGATCAAGGGGAACGAATCTGAGAGGATACGGTTTATCAACCGGCAGTTTGACGATGTGCGAGAATTCGCGGATTCAACGGGCAGGAAGTCGGAGCTGACACATGAGGAGAGCATTCTTGTACAGCTCGTGATGGAGGGCAAGGCAACGGAGGCACTGCTCGGGGATATGCCGGGAAATCCACAGATCACCAAGGCAGGCTTGAAGATTGCGGATGGTATGAAGGCCAGCGAGGCGGCGAAGAGCGAGCACCTCAACAAGAACGAAAAGCAGCTTGCGAAGATGTATGCCTCGTGGGTCGGGGCGCTGCGCATGATGGCAGACGGCAAGATCGACGCGGTGAAGATCGACAACGCCGCAAAGGCATACACGCAGAAATACAACGAATTTTACGCGGCAATTAACGACTTCCTCGTGGCGCACGGATACGAGCCGATCGGATTCATTCAAAACTACGCGCCGCATATGCAGTCGGAAGAGAGCCGTGGCGCGCTCGACTCGGCACTGAAAGCGCTGGGCCTCAACGAGGATACGGTGACGCTGCCTACCAGCATTGCCGGATTGACCGCGAACTTCAAGCCAAACAAGCGCTGGAATCCGTATTTCCTGCACAGAACAAGCGAGACATACAACTTTGACGCAGCCAAGGGCTTTGAAAGCTACGTTGCGTATATGTCCGAGGTGTTCTATCACACGGACGATATCATGACGGTGCGCGCGCTGAGCGACTACCTGCGCCGCCGGTATTCGTCGGAAGATATCAGCTTCGACATTGACCGGTATACATGGCTGCGGGAAAAGCTTCCGGACGAACAGCTTCTTTATTTGCAGCAGGAAGGAAAGCTTCCGCACGGGACAATCGCAGATCAGGCGGAGCTGGACACGATGATCGAAGCGGAGCTGGACAAGCTGTACGAGGACGCAAAAAACAAAAGCACTTACTCTAACCTTGTCGTGTGGCTGGACAACTACGCAAATATTCTCGCTGGGAAGCAGACCATGGGAGACCGCTCCACGGAAGCAGACTTCGGGCGAAAGGCCCTGAATTTCGGAAACCGGCTCACACGAGGGTTCGGAGCGGCGAAGGTCGCGGGAAACATTGCAACGATCCTCAACCAGACGGCGCAGCTGCCGGTCATTGTCGCGGAAAAGGGCGTCCGGAACACGGCGGCAGCCGTCAAGGACATGGTGACCGGACAGCTCCGCAAGGCGGACTTCGCAATGGAAAGCGACTATCTGACCAGCAAGAAGGGCGTACACTTTCTTGTCACGGATGAAAAGAATATGTACGAGTGGGCGCTCGACAAGGTGGGACAGGCCCAGGAGTTCGCGGACGCCATGGTATCGACGATCGCAGTGCGGGCGGCCTATCTGGAGGGCATCCAGAAGGGCATGACGCACGAGCAGGCCATGCGCTACGCCGACAAATACGGCGCGGCGGTCATGGGCGACCGCTCGAAGGGCGCAAAGCCGGTCGCGTTCAACTCCAAAAGTCCGGTCATGCAGCTTGTGAACACCTTCCAGCTTGAAGTTGCCAACTCGTGGGAGCACCTGACACAGGACACGGCGGGCTTCGACTTCCGGATGATGGCGAAGAAGTACGGCAAGGACAAGGCGATCAAGGCGCTCGCGGGCGTCATTGTCAAATATCTGATCGCGGCGTTTATTATGAACAGGCTCTCGGATGAGACATACGGAGGAACACCGGCGCAGTTCGATGTGCTGGGGATCACGTCGAATTTCGTTGCGAGCGGGTACGGCCTGCCAGTCAACGACGCGCTGCGGACGGTCATGGACGACGGATGGGAAAAGCTCACGGGCGAACGGCTCTTCGGGACAGAAAACGAAGAGCGCAGCTTTGACGGGTGGAAAGCGCTGGAGGCCGCAGGCGGCGATATCGCAAACGATATCCCCTATTTGCAGAATGCTTCCGCGCTGATCGGCTGGGGCGACAATTCCCTTCCGGCGGCGATCCCGACGAAAGCACTCGACAAGTGGATCAATGCCGTCAAGGGCGGCAAAAGCGCGCAGGACATCGCAAAGGCGACGTTCGACGTCGGGACTGAAATGATACCCGGCGGCAGCCAGATCAAGAAAACAGCGCGGGGTATCGACGCGATGCTTCGAGGCGGCGTGTATCAGGGCTACGGAGAGCAGACGAAGCTTCGTTATCCGGTAGACAATAAGAACATCGGAAAGTGGATACAGGCGGTCGTATTCGGCCCGAACGGTCTGAGCGAGACCGGGCGCTATTACGCCGGAGAAGAGCGGGCCATCGGAGAAAAGCAGACGACCGCATATCAAGCCATGATCGCGGCAGGCGCGGACAAGGAGGAGAGCTACAGGCTTATCCGCAGGATCTCCAAGCTCGGAGACGGCGAGGATTCGAAGCTGGACAAACTGAATATGCTGCTTTCCTCCAAGGTATCCACGGCCGGTCAGGGCGCGTACTACTACCTCATGATGGCCGGAGACAAGGAGCGCGAACGCATAGACGCACTGACCGGAGAAAACGGCGTGCTCGGGATGGACGAATACCTCAAGGCTTCGCAGAAAAAGCTTCAGATAGACGCAGACGAAAGCATGAAGGCATCGGAAAAGGCGGACGCCTTCCGGCAGTGGGCAAATCAGCAGGGCTACAGCGCCGCGCAGAAGCGCGGTGTTCTGGATGCGTTCAAATTTGCCCAGATCATCATGGAGGGCGGAGGGCATACGGAGCTTTATCAGGCAGCGACAGAGGGCGTGTCGGAATACGAGACACTTCGCGCGGACGCCATTGCGGCAGAAATGGCCGGAGGAAAAACAAAGGCGCAGGCGGAAAGCTCGGTAAACAGCAGCCTCCGGAGCCAGATGAAGCAGGATTTCCAAGACGGGCTGGCAGACGAGGAAACCGCCGCCGCGTTCCTGAAAGAGTACTGCGGGGCGGAGGACGAGCACGACGTTTACTGGACGCTCGAAGAGTGGAAGGGCGGCGAGGGCTGGAAGAAGTACGGGAAGTTCCTCGACGCAGTGGACAAGGGCGTGCTGGCCGATACGCGGAAGGTCGCCAGGGAGTATATGAAGCACGGCGTGGACAAGGGCGACCTGTCCTCACAGCTCACGACGCACTTCAAGGAAGCTTGGCTGGCAGCGACCGGAGACGAGGCGACACGGCTCAAGAATGCCTACATCAGCGCGTACAAGGCTATTGGAGGCGACGCAGACAAGGCGCGGGACAACATCATCAAGTGGCGGCAGGAGGCCAACAAAAGGAAAGGAGACAAGAAATGAGCGCGGCAAACACGATCCCCGGCGCGCGGGTCAGCCCGCGCATTGCGAACGGGTGCATTTGCTGGTATGAGGGAGACACGTTCTCCCTCCGGCTCCGGATGGAGCTGGAGGACCAGGACGGCGCGGACGTGACCATCGGGCAGACGGACACGATCAAGGTGACGTTCTACGACTGGACGAAGAAGGCCGTGCAGGAGTTCTCCTTCACGGGCGCGGACGAGAACACGGTCACGCTGGCGTTCACGGACGAGGTGACGGCCAAGTTCCCGCGCGGCGTCTACCGGTATGACATTTTGTACACGCACGGCAACCGGACCACGCTTGCGAGCGGGAACGTGGCGCGCGTGGAGTAAGGAGGCGAGGGTATGAAAATCGAAATTCCGGAAAGCGTGATGGTGACGATCCACGGCCTCATTTCCAGAGGCATCAAGGCGGTGTCCATTTCTGACACAGGACATCTGATCTTTACGCTGACGGATGGGAGCACCATCGACCTCGGAGACATCCGGGGACCGGCAGGCCCGGAGGGCCAGCAGGGGCCGCCCGGCCCCGCAGGCGCAGACGGCAAGGACGGCGCGACCGGCCCGCAGGGCAAGCAGGGGCCGAAGGGCGACAGCTTCCAGACCGTGGTCGAGGACGATGGGAACGGAAACATCACGATCCGGGCGCTGACGACCGAAGGAGACGGAACGAGCGGACAGAACGGATACACGTTCACGCCGTCCGTCAGCGCGGAGGGCGTTATCAGCTGGACGAACGACGGAGGCTTGGAGAATCCGACGCCGGTCAACATCAAAGGCCCTGCGGGCGCTCAGGGCGCGACAGGAGCCACGGGCGCGAAGGGTGCGGACGGCAAGACGCCCGTCAAGGGGACGGATTATTTCACGGACGCCGACAAGGCGGAGCTGGTACAGGCGGTATTGACCGCGCTGCCGGACGGAGACGAGGCGACATATGGCTGAGAACGATAAGGTATTAGTCACAAAGAGCAAGCTCGACGCGCTGGCATCGGCGCTGCGGACGATCTTCGGGTTTACCGGAAAGAAAACCATCGAGCAGCTGACCGAGGAGGCCGGGCATTATGATCCGAGGCCGGATATTTCCGACGCGACAGCGACTGCCGCGCAGATCCTCAGCCCGTACACCGCATACATCAACGGCGGCAAAACGACCGGCACGATGCAGAGCCTTGACGCACAGACCTACGCGCCGTCCACACGGCCGCAGACCATCCCCGCCGGGAAGTATCTCGCGGGCGCGCAGACCATTCAGGCAATGAAATTGCAGAGCAAGACGGTAACACCGGGCGCTTCGGATATCTCCGTGACGAAGGATGCGGCATATGATGCGCTGGCGTCGGTGCTCGTGAAGGGCGTCCAGTACCCCGTACTCGTCAAAAGAACCATGACGGCAGCGGAGGCGTCCAGCGACAAGAAAATGCTGGTGCTGAGCGAGGCGGAGACGCAGTTGATCTCAGCAAGCCCGCCTTCTTTTGCACTGGTCTACACGACAAGCACGGTCACAGGGGATAATCTCGTGTACGCATTCAGCAGTGAATATTTCAGCGCGTATATGTCTATGAGCGCATTCAACGCAAAGGCGGAGAAGGGCGCATATGGAGGGGTGGCCTACAACAGCACTGGACGCGCAATTTTTGCACTGCCGAATACGATCACGGCGACGTTCGCAAGTGTGCCGTATGAGATTCTGATTTTGGGAGGTGGTAGCTGGTGAAGGAACTGAAAAGCATTAAATTCCCCGGGCTGGAGGATGTATACAAGATTCCAGCGGGAGGCTCGGGCGGCACTGGGAAAGACGGCAAGGACGGCATTACGCCGACGATCGGCGAAAACGGCAATTGGTATCTCGGGGACGAGGACACCGGGAAGCCGTCGCGGGGTGCGACCGGCGAGAAGGGTGATAAAGGTGCAACCGGACCGCAGGGCGCGACTGGCCCGCAGGGTGCGACTGGCCCACAGGGTGCGACCGGCCCACAGGGTGCGACTGGCCCGCAGGGTGCGACTGGACCGCAGGGGCCTGCCGGTGACGATTATGTGCTGACGGATGCGGACAAGGAGGAAATCGCGGCAGATGTGATCGCGGGCGGCGTAGAAGCAACGCTCGGCGATCCCATTTCCGGCCCCACGGACGCGCAGGTGTCCTCGGCAGTATCGACTTGGCTGACGGAGCATCCGGAGGCGACGACGACCGTACAGGACGGCAGCGTTTCCGCACAGAAACTGGCGGGCTACAGCACGGAATGCAGGGATATCCCATGGACACTGTTTTTGGACGGGTACGGCACAACCGGCGGAGTCAAGGCAGAAAACGCAAACTGCGCGATCTACTCGGTCAAGTTCGAGGCTGGAAAAACCTACTGCCTCACGCAGCTTCCGTATCCGGTGAATACGAATGAATTTGTGACAGACCCGTCGGATATTGCAACTTTCGGCTGGTATCATGCCTACCCGTCACTGCCGGACGCAGCAGAGGCTTTGGAGAACGGGAGAGTTGCGGCGGGCATCATTAACACGATCATGAAAACCATGGTCACCAAGGGCTACATCGAGCCTGCGATCTCCGGACAGACGCTGGGTCCGCTCCCTGCGTATTTCACGGTAAAACAGGACTGGTATCTGCTCCGGGCAAGCGTAAAGCCGGATGCCGGTAAACGCATCAACAATTGCTTCGTGGCAGAAGTTCAGGCGGGAATGAGTGATCTCGGGAATGGGATGCATGGACAGAGCTGGTATGTTTTCAAGAAAGACCTTGGGAACGGCTTCGCAAGAGACGAAGGTTATTTGCAGCAGATTTTTGTATCCAAAACGGCAAACGCAGAAAATGAACGCGCGTATGCGGCCATGTCCAGAGACGTTCCGCGCGACAGAACGCTGAACATCCATTTTATAGGCGACTCCATCACCTACGCGGCATCCAACGCTGGATTGCAGAACGCATTCCGCAAATATGTGCCGATGAACCTGCGGGCGCAGTCCATGGCGCTGTGCCAGAGCGGCGCGTCGGTGACGACGGGCAGCGGCAGCTTTGACTGGAACGGGAAGCAGAACACCGACGAGTCCTATGACGCGGCGATGTCGGGCTACTCCGGGCTGGCGCAGAAGCTAGCGGAGTACAAGACGAATCTGTCTCTCAAAATGTGGGCGGATGCGGTCGATATTGCGGTCGTCGAGCTGGGGACAAACGATCATTGGGAGCAGGCGGCGCTGGGCGCTGCGACCGATCTGACGGAGGATACGAATTTCTACGGCGCGGTCGAAAAGACGCTGGCGCTGCTGGAGGAGACGTTCCCCAGCGCGCAGATCCTGTGGCTGCTGCCGTTCAAAAATCAGAAATGGAAAACCAGTACGGTCAAGATGGTGGATTATCTGATCGCGCTGAAAATTCTCTGCCAGATGCATACGCGCTGCTGGGTGCTGGATCTGTTCGACAAGTGGTTCCTCAATTACGACGATACCGATGTGCGCAGCAAATTCTTCCGCGACGGCGTGCATATTACCGGCGATGCGCACAAATGCGTGGCGGAATCCATGATCGACAAGATCCGGCAGATCATCTCCGTCTGCGGACTGCGCCAGATCGAGACCGTGCGTGTGACCGATGGCAACGACAGCGTATATGGAAGCGCAACGTGAGGTGAGGATACATGGAAAAACAGCTTTACATGGACGGGAAGCCGCTGGTATATGGCGGGAAAACATTGAAGGTGGACGTACCCGGCGGCGGGACGGATGAATCGCTCGGTATCACTGGCGCTAGCACGGGGCAGTCCCCCATCATCAATACCATAGATGAAAACGGTAAGCCTACAGCGTGGGAAACGGCGGTGCTGGCCAAAGCGGACGGGAGCAATATCCCTACCAGCGCGATGGATACTTGGAGAACCCAAATCGCCGCTCTGCCGGGTAAGAAGATCTATGGTAAGGCGGACGCTGACGGCAATATCAAGGCATATACCGACGCGGCCTGCACACAAGAGGTATCTATGGTGACGGCCATTGCGCTTGTTGACTATGGCAACGCCTTACTGATCTATGACCACAAGACATATCAGTGTGTAGGTTTTGAGGAGCCTCCATCTATGCAAGGGTCTGGGACCTACGCAGTTACTGTATTTTTCCGTTCCGAGATCGCCACAGATTCTGCCGGTGCTGCTGTACTGAAAGTAGAGACTGCGAAGTTAAACATCATGGATTACCTTAGCGGTGCGATTAACGCGCCTATCATAATCACGGCAGGAGAGCTGTCGCTGACCACTACTACAGCATGATTTTTGAAAGGAGATTATTATGTACAAATTAAATATGGAACTGAAGAATGGTATTAAGTTAAAGCTAGAGATTCCCGCTGAGTTGGTCAGTACGCTGGTCGTGGAATATCCCCTTGCAGTTGGGGACGTGAACGGGGACGGCCAGGTGGACAAGAATGATGCCACGGCTATCATGGATCATCTGGCAGGTACAGCGCCACTGGACGAGGACGCACTGAAGCGTGCGGACGTTAACGGCGACGGTGAGGTCAGCTATCTTGATGCTATGTCCATCATGGATAATCTGGCAAAATAAGAGCAACCGCCATGGGCAATTGATAAGTTGTAATTATTGATGTTGTAGTTCGAAAGGTTTATGTAGAGCAGGAGGCCAATGTCGGCACGGCGGATAACCCAGAACACAACCGTTGATATAATCAACCAAAGACGAGAAGATTGAATGATGGATACATGCGTATGCTGCGGGCGGGCCGTGCCGGAGGGCAGGATGGTTTGCCCGGAGTGCGAAATAGAAAGCTTTGAAAGGAGTATCAAGATGGATGATGGAATTCAGGCGCAGATCGCCTCCGTGGAGGCGCGATGCAAGAGCAACACGCACAGAATCGACGAGCTAGAGGCGGACAACAAGGCGCTGCACCAGCTGGCGACCTCGGTCGAAGTCCTTGCTACGAAGCAGGAGACGATCGAGGCGAACGTGACTGAGATCAAGGACGACGTAAAGAGCCTCAAGGCGCTGCCGGGAAGCCGCTGGGAGACGGTCGTAAAGGGCCTTATCACGGCAATCCTCGCAGGGCTGATCGGCTTTGCACTGGCGAAACTGGGGCTGGGCTGATGCGCAGAGACAAGAAACGATGGACAAAGGGCCGCATGGCCCGCGAGCTTGTGTACTACTGCCTGTGGATGCTCACGGCAGTGGCCACATGGGCGATGATTCTGAAAACGGCTGCCGTACTGCTGGACAGGACGTGCGATCTCAGCGACGTGCTGGTATTCGCGGGCGCGGCCTTCGGCGGGGAGCTGCTTTTGCTCCTGCTCAAGAGAGTATTTGCAAAACCAAATGATAAAGATGATGGAGGTACATACGATGGATAAGATCATCAAGCGGCTCGGGAATCTCCTGAGCGTGAAAAGCCTTGTGACGCTGACGCTGACGGCGGTATTTGCGTACATGGCCGTGGTGGGCAAGATCAGCCAGGACTTTATGACGGTGTATGCCGTCGTGATCGCATTCTACTTCGGAACGCAGAGCCAGAAGGTGCAGGACGCAGTGGATGGAGGCGCGAACAATGCCGGTAATTAAAGATGCGCTCACGCCGATCAACCATCGAGCGGGCGGCTGCACGCCGAAATGGATCGTCGTGCACTACTTCGGCGCGCTCGGCTCTGCTGCCAGCGTGGCCGCGTGGTTCAAAAATCCGCAGGCCAGAGCCAGCGCACACTATGCCGTAGACGAGGGCGATATCATTTACCGGTGCGTCAAGGATACGGATGTGGCGTGGCACTGCGGAGACGGTACGCTGCATCCGGAGTGCCGGAACTGGAACTCTATCGGCGTGGAGCTGCGGCCGAAGAAGGTCAATCCGAAGCGCATGGGCGCTTACGATGCCGACTGGTTCTTCGAGAAAAAGGTACTCGATAATGCCGAGTGGCTCATCCGCAAGCTCATGGAGGAGCACAATATTCCGGCGGATCACATCATCCGGCATTACGATGTGTCCGGGAAATTTTGCCCGCGCCCGTTCGTCGGCACGGACATGAACACCTACTATCACACCACTGGCAACGAACAGTGGGAAAAATTCTTGGAAAGGTTTGAGGACGAAGTGGTAGAAAAGTCGAAAATGATCGTGGACGGCAAGGAGGTCGCCGTCGAACGCATCCTGAAAAACGGCACGAACTATGTCAAGGTGCGCGATATCGCCGCCGCGCTGGGCCTGAAGGTCAGCAATAAGGGCAATATCGCCGTGCTGGATAGCAAGTAAGGAGGGCATATGCTGCGGGGGCTTCCGAGTCTGGGCCGCAGCGATTGGGAGCATTTGATCGACGAATGGATTCTTTCGGAGCGATACCGGGGAATCCTGAAACGGAAGATCCTTGACGATTGGAGCCATGAGCGCATTGCCGAGCGCGAGGGCTTGAGCGTAAACGGCGTCAAGAAGATCATAGCGCGGTGCATGAATGTACTGCGGGAGCATCTAAAGGAGCCGCCCGGATAGGGCGGCTCTTGTGGCAAAATTGCAAATTTAATATTCTGTTGCATTTACAATGAGCTTAATTTGTTCTATAATGAAATAAAAAACAGAGAAGGAGATTATACTACAATGTGCAAGCCTATTTACGCAAATTCGCTGACTGTTACTGCGAACGAGGCAAAGAACGAGTTTGTTTTTACATTTAAGCATAAATATCCAGTAGTTGGAGCGAATGGCGTTGTGTACAGCGACCAGGAAGAAACGGTAGCTGCAGTGATTGTGAATGAGCAGTTAGCAGAGGCACTCCCTGCAATGATGTCCAAAATCCTGAGTGAGCAGGTGGATTGATGCCTAATTTTTTCGAAGTTGTTGACAGAAGCGGGATAAAAGTATTCTGCACAAAAGAGCAGTGGGATTCTCATGTGGCGCTTAACCACAGCATCATGGTTTCAAACGTAGACGCAATCGTGGAGACGATTCGGGAGCCGGAACTAATTTTGCCAAGTCATGACACGAACCCTCCGCTAGATGAACGTCGGATATATACAAAAGAATCGAAAAGTGCTACATACTACCCGAAACTCAAATATACGCACGTCGTTGTGTCTGTCTGCGGCGGATCAGGCGAAGTTGTAACCGCATATCCTAATAACAACAAGAAAAGTGGCTGTGGAGAAGGTGAGGCGATATATGTTGCAGAAGAATAGCATCGTATTTGACTACGACAAGAAATTCGACGTCCTGTACATTGCCCTCGGTGACCGCAGTAATTCTTATGGTGATGATTCCGACGGGAATGTGATCTATCTGAAAGACATTGACACGGATGAATTGACCGGGATAACGATCATGAATTTTAAGAAGAAGTATATCGAAAATAAACTTCCTGCATTTTCAAAGAGCATCCGAAATGTGCTGCATGACGCTGAGAAAGTAGTTATGCAGTAATTGACAGTTGACTACTGAGCGTATATAATATGTGTGTAGCACAAAAGGATACTCGGTATTCTTTCCAAGGGCTGGTGCCTGCACCGGCCCCGTTTTTCTATATACAAGGCAGCCACTCCGTAAGGGGTGGCTGTTTTTTATACCTTTTGCGCCCGAAAAGTGGCCGAGGCGTTGGTTTTTTGTTCCGCTGGGATGCCTCATAATGAGGATAGGAGCTGGCCAGCTTACTATTTTTATCGGAGGTACTACTATGGAATACGCAAGCAATGGCAAGGCCAATGCGGCCCTGACCACTGGTATCATCGGAACGGCGGGCGTCGGCCTCGGCCTGCTTGGCAATCTGCTCGGCGGAGGCTGGGGCGGTATCTGCGCAAATCCGGCTGTTGCGGCTGTAGCGGCGGGCACGTGCAGCGAGAATATGCCGGTAACGCGCTATGAGCTGGATCGTGAACAGCAGCTCGCGCAGAAGGACAGCGAGATCGCGCTGCTCAAGGCCAACACCTACAACGATCAGAAGATGCTGGAGATGTACACTTACATCGACGGCCAGCTCAAGGACGTTCGGAAGTCCATGTGCGATCAGGCAGTCCACAACCAGCGCACCGAGGACAGCTTCGTGCTGGCCCGCCAGGACATCGCATCCGTCAAGGACGAGCTGCACCGCGAGATCGAGATGGAGGCCGAACGGCGCTGCTGCGGCGACAACGCCATCGTGACCTATGCCAACGCAACCTTTTATCCGAAGCAGGTCGCAGACGTCACCACCGGCACCGCGACCACGGCGCAGACGCTCTACAACCCGCTTCCGAAGTGCGGGTGCTGCAACAAGTAAACCAAAGGGGCGGCAATAGCCGCCCCACCCTTAATACGGAGGTATCCCTATGGTAACGATAGATCAGGCATTAAATGGCTTCGAGCGATTTGCAAATAGCGAGCTTATTCCGCGGTTGTCGCAAGGTATTGGCTATGCTGTATCCGTACTCATTCGGATGGCAATGGACGGCGGAAAAGAGCGATTGCTTGCAATGAAGGATAATTTCTTTGTGCAGATGACTGGAGCACTCGACGAACAAGGGAACGTTGACATTGATCGGCTATACAAGCACGCTCGGGAGGAGATCAACGGTAAAAAAATTACGTTGTTTTCGTTCAAGGACAAAGATATGCGATTTGATGTAAATGACATAGACAAGCTTTACAGATACATACAGGAGGCGTGAGCATGAAAGACTACATCAACGGACTGTACGCGCGGCTGGAGGAGCTTTCCGAAAAGCCGCTGACGCTGGGACACATCGAAGAGGCTGACGCCGTGGCGGGCCTCCTGTGCCGCCTGCATAAGCTCGACGAAATGGGTGGAGACCATTTTCGTGAGTCCACGAAAATGATGAATTTCACCCGCGAGGACGCGGAGGCATGGGCGGCGAAGATGCAGAATGCCGACGGTACTACCGGGCCGCACTGGACGATGGATCAGACGTCCGCCGTCGCAGATGCAAGCGGAGCCGGGCGCGATATCCCACACTGGGTTTTCGGCGTGACGATGAACATGATGTACTCGGACTACTACGACGTGGCGCGGAAGTTCGGCGTAAACGTGCCGGAGTTCTACGCGGAGCTGGCGCGGGCGTTCTTGATGGACAAGGACGGACCAGGACCGGAGGAAAAGCTTTGCGCGTATTACAGGTGCATTGTGAAGCAAAATCGTTAGCATTTTTCGTTAGCATTTTGTGTTGAAAATCGCATCCCGAATGCGTCAGGCAATGCAAGAATGCGTCAGATATTACAACGCACAAGAACGCGGAAAGCATTGGTATATAAAGAAAAACCCGCAATCTCAATGGATTGCGGGTTTTCTCTTTTTGGTGACCCGTACGGGAATCGAACCCAAGAAATGAAACGAAAAAGCGTTGGGACACAATGACTTTTTGAAAATTAAGCATTTTGGTTAGCATTTTCTGCAAAAAAGGCGGCGATTTTATTCTGACTCTTGAGTCGGTCGGCCTGCGCGAGGTGCGTATAAATCTTGAGCATGGTATCGCTGTCGGCCCAGCCGCCAAGCTCCATTGTTTCCTGCGCAGACAAGCCAAGATGATAAGCCAGCGACGCGAAGCTGTGACGCAGGCCGTGGACGCCGACCGCCGGGAGACCGTTGTTTTTGCAGATGGTATTGATGCGCCAATACAACGTTGTGGGATTGGCGTCGTAGATCAAGCCGGTGCGCCGCTCAGGAGGCACGGCTTCGATGGCTGCCGCAAGGGCTGGAATCATGATCGGGATAACGCGGCGGGAGCTGGCATTCTTATTTTCGGCCTTTTGCACCATTGCGCCGTCACGGTCGAGGACTGCCGCACCGTGGACGGTGATGGTGCCGCGTTTAAGGTCGATCTTGTCGTAGGTCATGGCGAGGATCTCGGAGCGCCGGAGGCCGTGCAGAGCCAAAAGCATAGGAATTTCAAAACGGTCGCCGTGAATGAGTCGGACGAATTCCGGAAGCTGCTCCGGCTCCAGCCAAAGCTTCTCCGCCTTGTGAGGCTGCGGCAGGCGGATGCGTGGGACGGGGATCTCTGCGCTGCGCAGGGAAGACGAAAGCAGGCCCCACGCATTTTTTACGGTTTTCGGAGAGACAGACTTTGCTTCGGCATCGATCACGGACTGCCAGTCACGCACGCTCGACGGGGCCTTATCCATGACCGTTGCGAATCGCGTCGAAGCAACGCTTAAGTAGCCTCGCACTGTCGATGGAGACGTACCGGCGGGCAGTGCGTCAATATAATCCTGTATAATGTCACGGACGGTCTTGTCCGTCTTATATTTGACTTCGCGCTGGTCGGCGCGGTGCTGGGCCTTGATGAGCTGCGCCTGCTTGATGCAGTCGGAGCGCGTGAGGGCAGAGACGGGGATGCTCTCGCCGCCGAGGCGGAGCTGGATGAACCATGTGCCGGATTTCAGTTTGCGAGGCTCGGGGACTTTCATGGGGACACCTCCAAGGGATACAGAATACCGCTCCGGCAGTGCGCCGGGGCGGCTATTTTTTTATGCACGGAACCAACCGAGGGTGGGGCTCAGGATATCCACCACCAGAGCAAAAGCGCAAAGCGCGACGATGCTGAGCAGGATAAGCGTCACAAGCCGGTGCATACGCAGGGATTTCTGCTGCTGCCTCAGCTGCTCATGAAGAGCTGCGTTTTCAATGCGGAGATTGTCGGCCTCTGCCGAAACGGCGTCCGGATCGGGCGGAGAAGCCTCGCGCGGAATATCAAAGTAAGCATCCATCGATACGCCCATCTCCCGGCAGATCGGCCCGGCAGTGTACACAGAAGGATTTTTGATGTCGCCGCGAAAGAATTGGGCGACGGTACCAACGGAAAGATCAGTACTTTCGGCGATATCCTGATTCGTCTTGTGCGGCGTGATCGTCTGCTTCTGATCGCGGCACAAATCAGATAGTTTTTCCATAAAAGTACGCCTCCTTTCCGAAATAGTCAGACGTCTGATCGCAAATAGAAGCAACCATATCTTTACAAATACATTGCAAAAGGGGTAGGCTGTAAGCACAGGCGGCTCCCAATCGCTTGCAGACCGAAGCCCCGAGGCAGCGACGGCACGCTGTCACGGGGCGGAGGCGACAGGCGGCATTGAATCAAGTCCTTTCAAAAATCTTACTTACGGCGCTTTCGCCGGTGCTGACATACTCCGTAATAAACAAGAAGCGGAATCCACCAAGTGAGAAAGACGCTTTCCAGAACTACAGAAAGAATGTCATAAAATGTCGTGGGCTTCGGCTCAGATTCGGCTTTCTGTTTTTTGATGGATTCGACGAGCACGTCCGAACCGGAAGAGGAATCACCGTGGCTTGTTTGATCGTCGAATTTATAGGGGCAATCCGGTTTTCCGTCGCCGTCAAGGTCTGTGTGCTGGTGCGCAGGATGGCCGTGGTGGTAATGGTAGGTGCCAGTACTGCTGTCACGATGCCCGCCGCTGGAATCTGTGCGACCGGAATGCGCGAAAACAGGAAAGAACACAAGCAATTGAAAAACGGTTAGTAGTGCCATCGCCCGGAAAAAGCGTCTTTGCATTGGGAAACTCAGTCCTTTTCATGGGAACTAGAATCAAACATCCTCGCTCCAAAATAATCCGGGATCATTAGGAAGGCCATAATCATTCAAAAAATCACAGTATTTTTTATATACTTTCTCGTATCGTTCATCCTCATGGCTCAAAGATCGAAGGCAAAAAAGATAGCCTTTTTCGGACAATGCTTCCTCAACCAGTGGACGCCACATATCCGGGTCCATAGCTGGGAATCTATGATACATACAGGCTCTTGAATTATAGAACGCTTTTGTACGATTGTGGACATCCAGTTTTTCTTGATTGTGTTTTTTGCAGGCCCTGTTTCTGTAAAGAGTGAAAAGGCCTCCGACAATACAGACCCCAATAACACCGATTATACCGATAGGTGTCAAAATGAACGTAAAAACCCGTTCATTCTTGTCTGAAAGAAAGAATAGCAAAAAATAGAAAAGAAGACCCAAGAGCAATTCGGCACCTATGAGGGCAAGTATTTTCAGTACAACCAAATTGTCACAGAATAAGTCCAACAAACCGATTATCGCTTCTATGGATACCACATCCCACTGTTACTATGATATTTATAGATTACGCCACAGCGGTGACTGGTGCAAGATGGAAATATGAACGAAAAATGAACGGCGTTTTTGTTGAGAAAGGGAGGAAATGATGGAAAAGGCAAGAGAAAGACTGAAAAACATCCTTGAGCGGGCGACTGATGAGCAGGTATGGCTGCTGCTGCGGCTGGCAGAAAAGATCCTTCGATAAGAAATCACCGGAAGCGGTCATTCGCTTCCGGTGATTTTTTTCGCGTACTCGTAGATGTTGTCCCAGAACTCAGGGGGCATTTCCATTGCCGCAGCGATGCAGCGCTTGCGGACAGATTCGTCGGCCTCGGCCAGAACGTCGGCAAACATCAGGGCCATGCGCTCGTTCTCACTGCGCTGGACGTACATCTCCCCTTCTCCGGTCTCCAGCCATGCAAGAGATACGTTGAACTCGCGGCAGATGTCTGCAATCGTGCGGTCGCTCGGAACCTTTGAGCCAGAACAAATAGCGGAGACGAACGGCTGACTTAAATTGATGGTTTCGGCAAATTTTGTTTTTGTAATGCCGAGATCTTTGATTAAATAAGCGATTCGATCATTGATTGTGCTCACACTTTTCACCACCTTCTATCCACAAGGTAACACGTCGGAAATAAAATGTCAAGAAGAAACATAACCCAGAAATGAAATAATGCTTGACAACGGTTCTGAGGTATGCTAACGTATAACCGAGGAATGAATTAGAAGTTACAGGAGACGAATCCAAGAAAAGAAATGTCGATGGGAAGGGGGTGAGAGGTATGACACACATGGAGCAGGCGATGATGATCGCAAGTCTGATCGGGCACAACGAAGCCGTGAAGTGCGGATACAGGGTGCCGCAGATCGACG
>OQVS01000433.1_pt1 | contig 28434 bp, 16 predicted proteins | sample 1691601 | NCBI WGS metagenome assembly OQVS01 (sample SAMN03418268, study PRJEB22391) | human gut metagenome | biome: human-gut; feature: organic feature; material: feces | host: Homo sapiens | place: Tanzania | collected 2013-01 | reverse complement strand
GCGTTGATCGTCTTCTACTTGATAACCTTCACAACCTTCTCTTTGACGAGCTCAAAGAGGCCCTTTGACAAAACCGCCCCTATTTTAAGAGTTGTTAACAAAAACAATAAGTTAAACCCGCAATATTTTTCAAAACAGAAAGTAAAACGCCCATTTTCGCTTACAACCGCAGTTTTGGATATTTATTCACTTTAAGCTCTCGTTTTGCATAAATATGCAAAACGTCAACCTTTATGCAGCCTCCATTTTTCATCCTTTTCACAAGGTTTCCGACTAAGACAAGAAACATGTTTTTGCTTGCGGTTGTTTTAAAGACAATAGAGACAATAGGGACAATTTTTTAATTTGCTATAAGCTCGCGCTATAAAATGATTTGTCCCTATTGTCTCTATTGTCTTTAAAACAACCGCAAGCAAAGTTTTCTATTGTCGTAAAAAACAACTGCAAGCAAAGATTTCTATTGTCGTAAAAAACAATCGTAAGCAAGAAACAGATATATTGCTATAAAAACAAAAAAAGCGTCCTCAAAAAGAGCATACAAACCAAGCGAGGTTGTAAGCCCTCTTTGAGGACGCAAGCTATAAAGCAGTGATTAAATCACCACACCTTAATCGTCGTCTTCCTTAGCAGCGGGGAACTTCATGATTGCGAAGCCGCTCTCTGTACGTCCCACATACAGCCACAGCACGCTGTCGTTGCCGTCGGCATCCTTCTCAACATAATAGTTGGTATTGATGCCAGGAGAACTGATGCCGCTTCCGCCTACGAGGAAGCGATAAGAAGCATCGGGGGTCTCAAGCTCGTTGAAGAGCTGGAACGCCTCCTGTGTGTTGCCGCCCTTTGTCAGGTCGTAGACATACATGCCTGGTGTAGCTGTACTTGAGCTACCGAAGGCCACAGGAGCTGTGAGCAGATAACGAGCGCCGTTGAACGTGAAGAGGCGAGCGTCATCGCTCTCTGCAGCCACGGTGTTGGTGTTAAGACGAATCTTAGAGTTCAGACCCTCGTCGCAGAGAGCGAGGTTCATGCCGCTAAGCTTGCCTGTGCTGCCCAAGAGGTTTACACGAGCACCGCTGAGGATGTAATCGTCTGTGCCCTTAATGCGGTTGATGTGCATACACATACCGGCCTTGTTGTCGCTCTGAAGCTCAATAGAGGCAGGTGTGCCCACATTCTTGAAGTTGGAGATAGGTATGCGCAGTGTCTCAGAATAGTCGTTGGCAGGGAAGAACACGAAGCCGTTGCCGTCCTTGTCGAGGTTCAGCGACATAACGTCGCCGTGACGGTTGGCAGCACCGGCAATCTGGCTAACATCGATGTTGGCGATGCACTCTGGTGTCGACTCGGGAGTCTCGTAGTAGTAGATCTTCAGAGGCGATGCAGGAGCGCCAGAGAGGCTTGCGAGATAGATATGGCCGCCAGCCAAAGCGCCAGCGTTGTAGGGGAAGGTACCACCGCTGATGCCTTCGAGCGAGAGGCTTATAGGATTGACCGTGCCCTGCTCCAGGTCAGACACCTTAAGGAGGTGTGCGCCGGGTGCTGACGGATCGTCGGCTGAGGGGTTGCGGTAGCAGATGAGCACATACTTGCCATCGAAGGCTGTGCAACGTGTCTGTGCGCTCGCGATATACTTGTAGATGCTTGTGCCTGTGAAGTTGCAGATCTCGGTGCCTTGCTCGAAGTTGGCTCCGAACACTGGCACGCGCTTGCGAACGGTCATGAAATAGTCTTTATAGCGGTTATGGTTCTTGACGCGCAAGAGCTTTGTGACCTGTGTGGTTGCTTCGTCCATAGAGAAGTCGAGCACGTCGGTTGCGGGATCAAGAGAAGCACCGTCTGACATGGTGGCACTGATCTTCAGATTGGCGAAATCAGACTCCTTGTCGAGTTTGGGGAACTTGATGGTCTTGGCATCTTCATCGATGGTACCTTCCACCTCGATGTTGCCCTCAGCACCAGAATTCAGAATTTTGATGCTTAACAGATCGTTGGCATAAGGATTCTCCGTTGCCGATGGATAGTCGTCGGAGCAGCCAGCGAGCATGCATCCGGCAGCAAGGGCCGTCAGCATGAATAAGTGATTTATCTTTAGCATAATATCATTCTTTTATTTACAGAACTTTCTCAAATTTACAACATACGCAGAGCGTTTTGTTTTAAAAAACACAAGCGCGAAGCGCGATGTAAATGTCAATTTTGTTTGTGAAAGTTCAATTATTTATTTAAAACGTTGCCTTTCCACTAATTGTTCGTTGATGGCCAACCCGGTGTCTGTGTCAGCGTGTAACCGTGGATCTGGTAGTCGTTGATCTGGTTTGTGCCGATAGGACAGAGGTAGGGGTTCACGTTTGTGATGTTGAGGAACGGCTGACGCGGCTCGGTCGTTTCGGCCTGGAACCAACCCTTGACCTGACGTTTGTTGTTGCCGTCATAGACCACGAAATCGCCATTTGCCTTCTGAACGCGAAGCTTGCCCACATAGTTTTTCATGTCGCCAAGCATGCTGTTCTTGCCGTTGCGGCTGAGGTCGACGTATGCACCGAAGAGGATGTCAGGATTCTCGGTGGTGTCCATGTAGTTGAGCTTGTGCCAACGGCGCAGGTCGATGATACGTCCCTGCTCGAAAGCAAACTCCATGCGGCGCTCACGACGGATCTCCCACAAGAGCTGTGGCACATCGGCATCGCGGTCGGGGTCGTCAGACAGGGTGGCAAGCTCCATGTGGGCAGTCTTCTGCACACCGAGAGCCTCCTGGCCGGCGTCGAGAGGACGGTCACGGATGGCGTTGATAGAGATGTCGATGTCGTCCTGGGTCACAGCAGCGCCACCAAGGGTCTCAAGCTCTGCCTTTGCCTCGATCCAGTTGAGGAGCACCTCCGAGTAGCGAAGCACTGGGAAGCCCGTTGTGTTGTTGGTTCCTGTCCACGCTGTGGCAGGTGTGCCACCCGGCTCCGACAGATAGTTGAGAGCAGCGCGAGGAATGAACTTGACAACATAGAGCAAGCTTGAACGAGAGCTGTTGGTCAGCGAATCGTAGAATGTAGCCTCGAAACGGGGGTCGCGGGTCTTGATAAGCTTCTCCAGACGGAAGTCCTTTGCGCTGGCAACGGTAGATTCTTGGTAAGACTTGCCGTCAACACAGCAGAACGACTTGATAAGGTCGGCGGTGGGGCCTTGTGCCAATGCCTCGTTCACGTTGCAATAAGAAGCCACACAGTGGGTCTTGCCCAGCGAGCTGTCATACTTGCGATAGAGGAGTACGTCCTTGGCCTTGGTGAGGTCTGTAGAGCAGAACAGGTCGCGGAAGGGGGTGACGATGGCATATCTGCCACTGTTGATCACCACGTCGCCAGCGGTCTTTGCAAGCTCGAAGAACTTCTTTGCGCGCTCGTTGTTGTTGTAATAATATTTCTGCCAGCTGCCCTCGTAGAGAGCGTAACGGCAAACGAGAGCGGCTGCCATGTAGCGGTTGATGTTGCCCTCGCCATCGCTCTTGCGGATGTTGTTAAGGGCGAAGTCGAAGTCTTCATAGACCTTGTCCATGACCTCGTCGCGCGGTGTGCGGTCTTTGTAGACCTCGTCGCGGTCGAGGTTGGAGAGCTCGTGCTCATAATAAGGCACATCGCCGAAGACGTTGACCAGGCGAGCATACTCGATGCCGTGGAACAGACGGGCGAAGCCCATCCAGTGGTTGTAAGCCTCATCGCTGAGCGAGCCTTTCATACGGTCTTCCAGACGGTCGCGCATGATGTTGATCTTGCGGATGAAGGCGAAGTTCCAGGCCGGACCCTGATATTCGCTCTGATAGTTTTGGGTAGTAGCGTACATGCTACCCTTAGAGAGGGGTACCTGACGGGTGAAGTTGCTCTGTGACGAGTTTGACAGCGCGTCGTCGCTGAAGCTGGTGTTGTTGACACCGGGAGCATAATAGACCGTCCAGCCTGTGCCGTAGCCAGGGAAGAAATAGTCGTAGAAGCTGTTGGCGTAGAGACGCACCTTGGCTTCATTGTCCCAATAGTTGTCGTCCTCCTTCTCTGTCTTTGAAGGACGGTCAAGCACATCGCTACAGCTGGTGAAGCCCATGAGACCTATCATGGCGATGGCTATTATAGAAAATATATTGCGTTTCATGATTACTAATCTTGATTAGAATGAAAGTTGTAAACCGAAAGAAAGCGACTTGAAGACAGGTGTACCTGTACCTGTGCGACCGAGGTTGTAGTTATTTTTATCAGTGAACATTGAGTAGCCTGAGATAGCCTCGGGGTCGATGGGCAGACCGCGCAGATGGTCGAATGTGAAGAAGTTTTCAAGCGACATGTACACGCGCAGGTTGTTGATGTAAGCCTTCTTCATCCACTTCTGCGGGAAGGTGTAGCCGAAGTTGATGTTCTTCACACGCAGGTAAGCCATGTTGAGCAGATACTTGCTCTGTCTCTGCATGGTGAAGCCTGTGTTGCTGCCACCGAGGTCCCAAGCACGGGGATAGTAGGCGTCGGTGTTGTCTTCTGTCCAGTAGTCCTTACAGAAAGTCTCAGGCATGGCACCTTCCTTGGCGTTCCAGCCGGGGATGGCGAGCTGACCGGCACCCCAGATCTTGCGCTTGCCGATACCCTGGCAATAGATCGAGAAGTCGAAGCCCTTGTAGTCGGCACCCAGACGGAAGCTGTACTCGTAGCGCGGTGTAGAGTTGCCGATAACCTTGAGGTCGCCGTGGTCGCCATTGGTGTTGTTGCCGTTGTCGATGTAGCCGTCGCCGTTGAGGTCAACAAACTTGACGTCGCCTGGAGAGCAGATGAGCTTGTTGTTGTCCTCGAAGGCCACCTGATAAACAGGATACGGGGTGTTCTGCACATGTGTGGTGCGGGCGGTTCCCTTGTAGATGACGGTTGTTTTCTTGATCTGGCCGTTCTCGTCGTAAACGAAGTCGCCCTTCTGGTACAGACGGTCGGTAACGTAGCCATAGATGTCGCCATAACGACGGCCGGTAGAGAACGTGGTGCTCAAAGAACGGTTTTCCCACGGTGTGAGGTAGTCGGCACCACGAACGGTCTTTGTGGTGGCGTCAGAGATCTGGAAGTTGGCTGTGATGCCAAGACCGTTAGAGAAGCGGTGACGATAGTCGATAGAGAACTCCCATCCGCGTGTCTCCAGCTCGCCGTAGTTGCCGTTTGGCACACTTGCGCCAAGGGTCTCAGGCATGCTCTCGCCAGGGATAATCATGTCTTTTGTGCGGCGTGTGTACCAGTCGAACGATGCACCCAGCTCGTTGTTGAGGAAGCGGAGGTCGACACCCAGGTTGAGGGTCTCGATGCGCTGCCATCCGATGTTGGCGTCGACGAGTGACGGGGTTCCGAAGTAGGTGTACTGCTTGCCGTCGTAGCCAATCCAGTCGGTCTGGCCGCTTCCAAGGATAGAGTTGTAGAGGTTGTTGGCTACCGACTGGTCGCCGATAGAACCCCAAGAAGCGCGAAGCTTACCGAACGAGAGCACCTTCTCAAGAGGCTTCATAAACTTCTCGCTGGTGAACACCCATCCTGCAGAGAATGAGGGGAACCATGTCCAGCGCAGATCCTTCGGGAACTTTGACGAACCGTCGCGACGGAGGTTGGCCTCGAAAAGATACTTGTCCATGAAGGCATAGTTGATACGACCGAAATAGCCAAGCTGGCTGTCCCAGTTGCGGCCGGCGCTGATGAACTGGTCACCCGATGCCAAGGCAAACTGTGGGTTGGTGGGGTCTATGAGGTCGGTCTTCTTGCCTGTGTATGAGCTCCAGTCGCTGCTTACGAGGTTCATACCGAGCATGAACTTGAAGGCATGCTCCTTCTCCTTGCCGAGGTAGAGACGGTAGGTGGTGTAAGCATTGAGGGTGTTCTGGTTGCGCTTATACGAATAGTTTGAAACCGAGCTGATGGTGTTGTTTGAATAATAGTTCTGGTAGGGGAAGCGGAAACCGGGCATTGCACCCTCGGTTTCTGCCGGTACCTGGTTGCCATTGGCGTCTACATAAACCTGCTGGCCGTTCTCGTCGATCCACTCGGAAGGAGTGTACCATGTCTGACCGCCGCTATACTCTATTACAGAGGTGTTCTTGTCGGTGGTCTGGTGGTCGTAGATGTAGTCGACCTGAACGTCCCAATCTTTTGTGATGTTAAAGGTGGCGCCGAGGTTTACGTTGAAATATTTGTTTTGCAGGTTGTCGGTGTTGCTCTGTGCAACCTCCGATACCGGCTCACGCAGGTTGTTGCCAAACTGGTCGTTCACACCCTCGGGCATGAGGCGGCTCCAACGGTAGATGTAAAGCCATGGGTCGGCAACGGTGGTTCCTACGCCCGGGTAACGCTTGTTACGGTCAGAGTAGAGAGCGCCGCCACGCACGGTTACATACTTGTTGATTTCTGATGAGACGTTGACCTTTGCGTTGTAACGGCGGAAGTCGTCGTGCTTGGCAGCACGCATCATGCCGTCCTGGTTGAGCAGACCGAGACCGATGTTGTAAGAGGTCTTGCCGCTCTTGCCGTTTACAGAGAGGTTGTGCTGTGACGAGGGAGCCCAATCGCGGATCATGGCTTTCACACCGTCGAAGAGACGATAGCCAAACTTGTTGGTGCCGTCAAAGTACCAGTCGCGACCGTAAACAATGGGATCGTTGTATTTCACCTTGCCGCCATACTTCTCCTGCCATTCCACGGCCTTGGCATAGCTGTCTTCGTCGATACGCCAGAAACCGCCCGCAGGCATGGCGCCGCCACGGTTGATCTGCGCATCGAGAGTGTAACGCAATCCTTCAAGGCCTGCCATCTTGATGTCGTTGGCAAGGTGCTGGAACGAGAAGTTGTTGGTGTAGGTAACCTCAAATTTCTCGGTGTTGGCACCCTTCTTCGAGGTGATAAGCACAACACCGAAGGCTGCCTTGGCACCGTAGATTGATGAGGCAGCGGCATCTTTCAACACAGAGATTGACTCGATGTCGTTGGGGTTAACCATCTGGATGCTGGGAATCTCTACGTTGTCGAGAAGGATGAGCGGGTTGTTGTTGCCGTTGATAGAGGCCACCTGACCACGGATCTTGATGAGAGGGTCAGAGCCTACCTCACCTGTAGGTACAACAACGTTCATGCCGGGAACAACGCCCTGAAGACCACGGCCGGCATCGGCGATAGGACGGCTTCCAAGACTCTTGTTCACGTCGACAGAGGTAACGGCACCTGTGAGGTTGGCTTTCTTCTGGGTGCCATAGCCCACAACCACGACCTCGTTGAGCTCCTTGCCGTCCTCAACCATCTTGATGGTCATGTTGGGCTTGGCCTGAACGGTTGTTGGGACGAAGCCGATGTAGCTCAGCTCCAATTGTGATTTGGGCTTTACAGTTATTGAGAAATTGCCGTCGATGTCGGTGATAACGGTGCTCTTGCCACCTTTCTCTGTGACGGTGACACCTACAAGCGGATCACCATTGGGGTCGGTCACATGGCCTTTCACCGTGATGGTGGCTTGCTGCACTACATCTAAGGCATACGCTGTACTGGCCGCGCTTCTGACCAGGCTTCCATCGGCAGCCATGACATTGGCTGAAGACAGCAAACCAAGCATCAGACATGCGCAAGCTGTTTTCCGAACAGAGTGGCACTGTGTCTGGAAACAATGTCCCCTTTGCTTAACGAAATAAGTAACTATACTCATGTTAGGTTGGATAAATAGGTTAATATATTTTTTTATTTGAGTTATTTGCGATTCGGTTTTATCATGGGCAAAGTTAACAAAAATTTATGAAAGCAACGGTAAAAGCGCCGTCTTTTTTTCAAAAATATTAAAAAAGGTGTTAAAGAACAGCTTTAAAGACGAAGAAGACACCAAGAAAAAGAAAGAAACAAGAAAACGGGGCTTATAAAACTTTTAAAAAGCCTTATAAGCCCCGTCGGTCTAAAACAAGCCCCATTTATCTAAGAACAAGGCCCATCTGTCTAAAAACAAGCCCTGTCTATCTAAGAACAAGGCCCGGCTGTCTAAAAATGAATTTTCACATCAACGCCTCCCGTCACAGGACAGCCGCGCTGGGCGAAACAGCGGGTGGTGCCTGTCGCGGCGCTGCTCAGAGCGAAGGTGTTGTAGCGGGTGTCGGTGAGGTTGCGGCCCCACAGGCTGACGGTGGCTACGCCGAGCTTCACGTCGGCATGGGCACCAAGCAGGGCATACATCTTCTGCTTATACTGGTTGGCCTCATCCCAATAGATGCTTCCCTGGGCCGAGAAGTCGAGACCGAAGCGCACCCACTGGCAGATGCCCTTGCTGAACGGCACGGTGTAAGAAGCGGCGGCGCCGACGGTGTGCATGGGCACGAACGGCACGCGCTTGCCCTTATAGCTTATCGGCTCATACTGGCCGTTGACCTTCAGGCTGTCGGTGTAGTCGGTAAAGGTGGCATGGGTCAGACCGTAGCTCGCACGCCACTCAAGGCGGTTGTTGAGGGCGGAACCGCGCAAGGCGGCCTCGATGCCACAGCTGCGACTCTTGCCGGCGTTCACCATCATACGGCCGAAGCCGTAGGTGCCTGCCATGACGGAGAGCTGCTGGTTGCGCACCTGCATGTAATAGGCGGCGAGGTCAAGGTGCAGGGAGCCAGAGAAAAGGTTGAGGTGGGCGCCAAGCTCATAGTTCCAGCTCGTCTCGGGCTTATAGGCGATGGTCTTGTTCACGCGGTCATAGTCGGCCTCGGTGTGCGGCACGTCATAGTCGCCCTGCTGTGCGCGACGGGCGTTGGCCATGAGTTCGGTCTGAAGGATGTCAGAGAACATCTGTATGTTGAAGCCGCCTGAACGGTAGCCCTTGCTCACAGTGGCGTAGACGTTGCTGCCGCGCTCGTCGGTGGTGAGTGTCAGGCCAACCTTTGGCAGGAGCTGGTTATAGGCTTTATGGGCGCCATGGTTAAGGGCTGAGGTGACGAGGCGTGTTGCTGCCGTGCCCATGACGTTGGAGCTGAGGGCCATTATGGCTTTCGTGTCGTAGTTGATGTCTACGCGGTTGAGGTCGTAACGCAGTCCGAGGGTTGCGGTGAGGCGGTCGGTGAGATGAACGCTCGACTCATGGAACACGCCGACATTAAGCTGTGGCGTGCGGAACACGCCCGGCACCTTCATGTCGGCAGACATGCTCACGCCACCGGCAGCATCGACAGCTGCTTGGGCGCGTGTCATGGCAACCTCTTGCGGCATGCCTTGCGCCATCATCTTGGCTGCCATGGCCGACACGATGCCGTTGTAGGTCACGCGCTGCAAGGCGGTGGAGATGGGCTGTGTGATGCCAGGACCGAAGAACACGGGGGCATCGGTCTTGAGCCATTGGTATGAAAGGAAGGCGCCGCTGGTCCAACGCCAGATGCCCGCGGTGGAGCTCTTGACGGTGAGCTCCTCGGTCAGGGCGTTCTGTAGCTGGCGCTGCGTGAGGTGCATATAATCGGTTGAGGTGTAGTCTTGATCCATGAGCATGTCGTCGCGCAGCAACTGGTACGACGTGGTCGAATGGAGCTCGAAGCCTTCGGCACGGTAGCCAAGCTTCAACGCCGTGAGGAGCATGTTGCGCTTGTAAGAGCCGGGATAGTTGGTCGACGGCTGCTCGGTGGCGCCGTCAGCGGGGTTGAACTGACCATAGGCAAAACCTTTCTGGCGCGTAAACTGGTAGTCGGCTATGAGGTCGGCAGAGAAGCGCGAGGTGGGACGAAGCATGAAGCGCAGACGTGCGCCTGCCTCATCGCTGTTGTCGGCACGCTTGCCTGTGAAGGTGTTGCGCAGGAAGCCGTTCTGACCATTATAGAAAGCTGCCAGCGAAAGGGCGGCGCGGTCGCTAAACTTGGCATAATGTGCCAGCTCGGCATTGCGCCACATACGGGTGCCGATGCCAAGATGCAGGTCGGTGCCTTGATGTGAGAACGGGTCTTTGGTGTAGATTTTTACCAGTCCGCCCTCGGCGTTCTGGCCGTAGATGGTACCTTGGGGACCGCGAAGCACGTCCACACGGTCGGCTTGGTAGAAGTGCATGTTGAAAGCGGCTTTGTTGATGACGGGCATGCCATCGACATATATTCCCACAGCAGGGTTGTTTATGCGCGAGCCGATGCCACGAACATACATGGCTGAGGTGTAACGCGAACCATACTCGGGCATGACGAACGACGGCACAAACGCTGACAACTGTCGAAGGTCGGTGGCGTGGAGGCTCGTGAGCTGACGGGCGCCAAGCGAGGTGGAACTAAGGGGCTGCAGGCGCAGCCTGTACTGTTCTTTAGGCTGCGCTGCCACTACAACCTCGTCGATGTCGAACACTCGTGAACTGTCGGCGAAGAGGCCGTTGCCCGATGATGTTATCCTATTATCCTTTGCCTTGGTTCCTATTACCTTATTATTTTTAAAAGCATTCTTTTCTGTTGTCTTATTTAAGGAAACCTTGTTTGCAGCAACCTCTTTCTCAGCAACCATGCTTTCAGTTATCCCTTCTTCTGTAACCTTTGTGCCTATAATCTCTTTCATGCCGTTGTAACCCTTCACCCCACAGTTTGTCGCTGCAAAAGCAGCATTGGGAGCGAGGACCATCAGCAAGAGAGCGGCAATCGTTTCATTTGTCTTTTTCATATCGGCTGCAAAATTACACATTATTCCCCACCCTCACAATCCTAAAATGTTATGATTTTGGCGTTTCATGGTGACATAAAGCAATTGGGGTTTTGCGATTGTTTCGATATTTTTTCGTAAATTTGCAAGCATTTCAACATGTTTAAAAAGATTTCGACATAACTTCAAAAAGAACGAAAGAAAAAAAGAATGAATGATAAACTGATAGCTGTAAGTCTTTTTTCATCTTCTGGCATAGGCGATCTTGGACTTCAAGCCAACGGCATAGACACGGTTATAGCCAATGAGCTGTTACCGCAGCGTATGCAATTGTTCTTACACAATCACCACGAAACAAAGGGGTTCTGCGGAGATATATGGAAGATGAAGGATGAAATTGTCAGCTATTATAAAGACACATTCGAAACAAGCCCGTTTCTACTCATAGCCACCCCACCCTGCCAAGGCATGTCGTCAAACGGAATGGGAACCATTCTTAACAATCTGAAGAAAGGCATACGACCACAGTTTGACCCTCGCAACCGGCTTATCATACCAGCCATAGAGATAATAAAAAAGTTGCAACCCGAATGGGTCATTCTTGAGAATGTGCCCAACATGACAAACACCGTTATTGAAGACGGAGAAGGGGTTATAAACATCATTGACTTTGTGTTTCGAGAGCTGGGCGACGCTTATGTGGGCAAGCCTTATGTTGTCAACGTTGCAGACTATGGCGTTCCACAAAACCGACAACGCCTTATAACGATATTGACAAGAACAGAAAAGGGCAAAAAACATTTTAAAAAGTATGCCACGTTCTTGCCAGCACCTACACACTCTGAAAAGCCGACTCTCTTCACACACCAATGGTTAACGGTGAGAGACGCTATCGGCAATTTGCCGCCAATAAGCTCACGCAAAGGTTGCAATGTCTGCCAATCTAATCCGCTACACAAGGTGCCTTTGCTTGACGATGTCAAACTGTCGTGGGTCACGAACACGCCTGAAGGTCAAACAGCCATGAACAACCAGTGCATAAATCCCAGCTGTATGTACCAAGGAAACGCCCTGCATGGAGCACGTCATAACTCGGAAGGGGTAAACAAGGCAAACACCGACACGCCTCTCTATTGTGAGAAATGTGGGGCTTTGCTGCCGCGACCTTACACCATAGACAAAGCGACAGGAGAGAAACGCATAATGAAAGGGTTCGTCAGCGCATATAAACGCATGTCATGGGACAAGCCTGCAAGCACGCTCACCCAAAACTTTCAATATGCATGCAGCGACAACAAGCTTCATCCGTCGCAAGACAGGGTGCTCTCTCTCTATGAAGGCATGATCCTACAAACCATTGCGCAATATCCTTATTCGTTCGAAATAAACGGCAAGCTTGTGGCGGATGGACTAATAAGAGACACCATCGGTGAGAGTGTGCCTCCATTGCTGATAGACAAGATTGTGAAGAACATTCTTAAAATAAGCAAAAAAAGCTGAGATCCAATAAGGAAGCGTTAAAGCTTCCAGCAAAAGAGGATGTGTCATCATCAGCGGCACATTCTCTTTTTTTTTATTTCACTTCTTTATTTCACTTCTTTATTTCACTTCTTTATTTCACTTCGTAACCAATCCATTTTTGCCTTGATAACAATTCGATGTATTGTGGAGAATCGATTACAGCTACCCAATGGTCACACATCTTCCTTATGCCTTTCGAATTCATTATCGACACGCTGGTAGTACGTCCGCCATCCTCTTTGGGCTGAACAACCTTTCCCCAATCGTCAACGCAAAGACAGTCACAATAGAACGCTGCAACATAAACGGGAAGACCGTCAATGAAATCCCACAACACACCTAACAGATGGTTGGTCTCGCGATGATGGGCTTTCCAATCGAACGACACGATGTGGTTCACGCGCTGCTCACCGATGAGCGGTTTTGTAATGTTTTTAGCTTTCGATGCTGACGGTGTGCTTCCACAGGTCGCCTTCACTTCGATGCCGCCATACTTGAACGGGCTGAAATGTTCTTTGTCGACAGGATATTTTTTGCCTTCTTTGACGGTGTATAAGCTTTCAAGATATCTTTTCTTCACAGGCGTGTCCACAAGCAAAAGGTCGGGATAACCGTCTTGATGTAAATTTGAGACAAGCTTACCGTCAGAAATCTTTGCCACACTTCTTGCAAAATATTCGCCTATCATGCCACTGAGATTCCTCATGCCAAGGGTCTCAAAAATGTTGATGTCAAATTTCATCGTCGTGTCGCTCAACTCCTTCAAAGCTCTGTTGGCATAATTCATTGCTTCAACAATGTCAGCAGAAGAAAGCACAAAACGATTTTTATATAAAATGTTGACCTTGGGATTTGTTACATACACCTTATTCATAGTTCATAAGTTCTGATTTGGAAATGTCAAGAGCCTTGGCTATCTTGGCTATAACAAGCAAAGAAGGACTCTTTTCACCACGCTCAATCTCTCCCATGTAAGTGCGGTTTATGTTACATCGGAAAGAAAATTGTTCTTGTGAAAGGCCTTTTGCCCGTCGCAATGCGGCGACTTGTTTGCCAAACTTTATGTTCTCGATCTCTTTTGTCATTTTTTATAATCGTTTGATTGTTCAAAATTAAGAATAAAGCAGCATTAAATCAACCGCCAATAGACGGTGAAAGAAAAATTTATTATTGGGAAACTATTGGTTGTCGTAAATAAAATGTTTAACTTTGCAAGGATATGAGATGTAAGCGGATTTTTTAAAGACATAAAGTTTTTTAAAAGACATAAAGTTTTAAAAGACATAGAGTTTTAAAAGACATAAAGTTTTTAAAAGATCTCTGTTTAAAAAAATTTGAGATTTAAAGGTCTGGCTTTCAAAAGCATGCATCTCACATTTAAAAGACAATCTACCCATAGATAACAAAACTTCAAATTATGACTACACGACACACTGGCAAGAACATCAAGATTTTTCTCAGCAGCACGTTCAGAGACATGGATGCCGAACGCGATGCAATAATGAACCGCGTCTATCCAGCGGTAGCGCAACAGTTGGCACCACATAACATTCATGTCGACTTCATTGACCTGCGTTGGGGCGTGAGCACAAGCGACGTGGACGAAGCAGAACGTGAGAACCATGTGCTGCGCGAGTGTATTGACGGCATACAGAGCTCACGACCGTTCTTCATCGGTCTGCTCGGCGACAGATACGGATGGGTGCCGTCTCAAGAGAGCTGGGACGCCATTGTGGGCGGCATGACCAACGACGAGATGCAGTTTATAAACAGCGACACGGCACAGGCACGAAGCGTGACGGAGCTGGAGATACTCTTCGGTTCGCTCATGGACACCGACAACCTGCACCGCAGCTTCTTCTGCTTCCGCTCGCCAGAGGCTTATAAGGACATGGACAACGCACACCGCGCGCTCTACTGCGAACAGGGTGACGAGGCGACACGACGTCTGAAGCTCCTGAAGGAAAAAATCACAAGCACCATGCACGCCCACTCGCTCGACCGCAACATCTGCCAGTATGGCTGCCGATGGAACGGACAGCACCTCACACAGCTCGACACGCTGGTGGAGTTTCTGACCACGGCGCTCGTGCAGGAGATCATGCTCTACGAGTGTGAAGACGCCACGGCAAACCCCGACAACGCTTACGAGGCAATCTACGACAAAGCTCAAGAGCAGATGGCACAGAGCAACCAGCTGTTCTGCGGACGCGAAAACTGGCTGCAATGGCTGACCAACTATATAGACGACGAAAACAACAAAGGCAAGGTGCTGCTGATGACGGGCATGTATGGCTTCGGAAAGACCGCCTTGCTTTGCAAGCTATATGAAGAACTTGAACAGAAAGATGGTTACGAGCCTTACATCTACTTTGCCGACCGCCGCAACACCAACTGCCGGCCAGAGATGCCGCTGAAGTGTTGGTTGGCAGACCAACGCACCGAATCGGACCACCGGTGCGGCATTGAGACAGACGAAGATTTCGGACTGCTCGCCCATCTGCTCGCAAAGGCATTTGAGACGAACAGCAAGAAGAAAGTGCTGATGGTGGACGAGGTGTGTCTGCTCGACAACTGCAACACGCTGCTCGACAACAGTTGGGTGCCTGACGATGCAGTGGTGATATGCACATCGGAGATCAGCCAGACGGAAGGCATTGACATCTGCGACAAGATACAGATCACAGCTCTCAACGAAGAAGAGGTGCAGCAGCTCGTTGACAAACGTCTGGCCAAGGTGGGCAAGCATCTGCAACCTGCCGTCATGAAGGCTTTGCTCGAGAAGACCGAAGGAAAGATCAAGCCAAGCGCCATTCCGCTGTGGTCGGTAATGATGGCCCGACATCTCACGCTGCTTAACGCCTCCTACTTTGACGCACAACGCCAACGCACCGAGGCTGACGATGAGATGAAGATACAAAACTCGCTGATCGAGATCATTGAACAAGCAAACGGATACCCCGAGACGCTCTTCATGTCGATCGTGGCAGGAGCCGACCTGTTCGTTGACCTAGATTTCTGCATAGACGTGTTGCGACTGCTCGCCGTGAGCGAGTTTGGTCTGCGCGAGAGCGACCTGCACAACCTGCTCGGACAGAAGTGGGACGCGCTGAAATGGGCTGAGACGAGACGATACCTCGGACCGCTGCTCAACGTTCACGATGAGAACGGAATAATAGATTTCACCTATCCCAACTTCCGCAGCGAACTGTGCGTACAGGCTGGCGACAACTTAGGTCCTTACCTTGTGGCACTCGCCGACTATATGCACCACATTGTCGCCAACAACTCGCTGGACCTCGTGGCAAACCGCGAACTGCCTTACATTGCTCTCAAGACGCAAAGCACCGAGCTGCTCGACCTTGTGGTGATGAGCCGTGGACACATGTTCAGACGTTCCGTGGTCTATGCCCTCGCCGACGTGGCTGTGAGAAGACCAAAGTTTTTGGAGCAATGGGTAACGAAAGCAACCGCCCGACGACCCATCCAGACGGCATGGCTCTTGCTTGACGTAATGAAGCAATTGGCCAACAGCGGCAACACATCAGCGGCTGCAAGCATTGGCTCAGCTGTAATAAAGATATACAGAGAGAACGAGGAGACATGGAAGAACGGCGGCGAACAGCCGCAAGACGGCAATGACCAGCAAGCACAAAAGGGCGAAGACCTGCAAGCACAGGCTGACGAACGGCATCTCGTTGAAGGCTGCCTGACGGCGTTCTTTGCCGTGTGTCTGTACAAGACCGGAGACAAGAAGAACGCTGAGCAATGGGCCAACCATCTTATTAACGCCTACATGCCTCACATTGAAGACGACAGATACATGGAGGTGTTCGCATGGGCCATATATGTGGCGACATGCGTGTGGAGAGACAACGTGGTCGACGGACATAAGGAGGAAAACGCCACAAGCGCTGACATCATCGTGGCGTGGGCTGATCACGGCCTGAACTTCCTGCAACGCCTGGCAACCGACTGCCAGCGCCTTGAGTTCCTGGAACCAGAGCGCGAGATGGCACAGTTCTATCGTGCCATGACGCAGCAGGAGGACGAGAACCTACCCACCAACCTGCTCGTTGCCAATGAGCTGAACGAACAGCCGTGGATGTATCGTGCCTATTTCAAGACAGCGCCCATGATGAAGATGGCGGGCATGATGAAGTATGCTGACAGATTTGTTGCCGACACGCTGACGGCTGAAGCCAAACGTCTCGCAGCAACAATACAAGAGGCAGCACCCGACAACCTGCTGTTTATGGATGCCTGCCAGCCTTTCACGGAGCAACTGGAGGAGGACGACTATAACAACGAGGCGCTTGTGGTGGACATGGCAGAGAAGCTGCTGTTCCTCAACGCCGACCAGGCACAATGTGCCGCTACCCTCAGCCGCTGTCCGTCGCTGTTCGATGACAATCGCACAGACGCCATCGGCGTGAGAGCCAACCTGCTGATGTTCTGCATGGAGCTGCAACCAAACGACGGAAGCACACGGGAGACGGCAGAGGTGAAAGCAAAGCTCAACGACATGGTGGCTTATGCCAACAAGGTGATTGACGCGTTCTTCAAAACTCAAGACCAGGACGAGAAGAAAGCTATTGCCAACTTCTTGTGGATGTTTATCTCGGTGATGATAAAAATAGAAGGATTGCCCGCTTCTATGCTGTCAAACTTTGCCGCGCATGTGTTCAACTCTGAATATGGCATCTACATGGACCACTATGAGCACCCGACGGTGGAGCAGACGCTGCGTCTGCAGGTGGCGTTCTACATGATGAGCAGCATGACCGAGTTTGCGTTTAGAGACATTAAGAACGTCGGCTCAAACGATGAGCAGGAGAAGGGAACACAACGCGCGTTCAGCAACATGAGTTTGATGAAGAGCCTCAACCTGTCGGGCACGCTCGTGGTCGAAGGCTTCTCGCTCATCTATAATTGCATGGCTTACATCTGCGAGCAGAAGCACGACATAAAAGGCATGATGTTCTACAACAAGCAGCATGAGTATGCCACATGCGAGGCTTGGCGACTGAACCCAGACGACTTTGAGACAGCCCGACGTTATGCTGCCGCCGTGGACGAGACGGGACGACGCTTCTACACCGTGGTGGGCAACTTCAAAGAGGCTGTTCTGTGCTTCGAGAAGGCTAACGAGATGTTCGTGGAGCTGTTCAAGCAAGAGAAGCACAGCACCATTCTTAACGACATGCTCCTGAGCTCATATAACATTATCAACATCCTCAACGCGGAGCATCTCTACGACCTGCTCTGCATGAAGGCAGAAGAAACCCTTGCGTTGGTGACCGACCGCATGGATGACCCCGACACTGATTTGGGCCTTGTAGCTGCGATATGTGAGAGCAAGGGTCATGCCTTGATGATGCTCAAACAGTTTGACGAGGCATGGGTGTGGCTCAACAAAGCACAGAAGGTGTATGAGGACAACCTCAACAAGAATCCAGAGGATGAGAAATGCATGCGCGACCTCGCCATCATAAAATGTCGCATTGCCGATTATCTTATGGCAAAGGGCAGCGATGCCGACAACATTATAGCGATCGTCAACGAAGCCGAGGGCCTGCTAAAGAAGGCTCTTGACATCGTGCCCGACTCGCCAAAGGTGGCAAAAAACTATATCGGATTGCTCAGCACGAAGATGAAAGTGTATCTGTTGAAACGCGACATCAACGCCGCCGACGAGACCTTGGCGCAGTTTGAGAAGTTAACGCTTAAACACATCCTCAACACTCGCGACACATCTCTCATACAGCTTATGTTCGCCGTCTACGATTCATTCATCGACACAGCCGTTCAAAGCGACTGGACGCAGATGGCCAACGCCCTGCTTCAGGTGAAACAAAACGCCGAGAAACAGCTTGTGGAGAACAGACTGATGAAGGGATGAGGCGTTTAGACATTTAAATCCAAGCAAGCCCTAACGACCGATTTGGGTTTAAACAGATGAAAAAAAATGAGATGAGATAAGATAAAAGAAAAGAAAAGAAAAAGAAAAAGAAAAAGAAAAAGAAAAAGAAAGAAAGCGTTGCAAGGTTATCAGCAGAAGACCAATAGCTGTTGATAACTTTGCAACGCTTTCTTTATAAGCCAATTACCGGCTATGCGCAGCATCATTGTTTTAGAAGCTGAATTGTTTTAGAAGCTGCATTGTTTTAGCTGCAACATCGTTTTAGCTGCATCATTTCACGACAATCTTCTTTGAAGATCCGTCAGAATAGCGCACGATGTTGAGACCTTTCACGGGTGTGGCGGTCTTTATGCCGTCTGCGGTGAAATAGGCCGTGACGGTTCGTGGCTGGTTGTCAGAGACATTAGCCACGCCTGTTGTGCCTTGAGGCACACCACGCGACACGGCAAAGACGTAAGCGTTGCCACCCGACTTGCGTGTGAGGGTCAAGCCAGTAAGTTTTTTTATGGGATTGGCGGCGATAGCGTTCTCAAACAGGCAATAACGGAAGCGGTCGCTCAGCTCTTCATTCTCTATAGAGATGAAGCCGAGGCCGGTGTAAGCCTCATCGCCTTGCAGGTCAGGCACAGACCAGTCGCGCACAGAAACGATGCTTTCTTCTGACGAGGTGCCGTCCTCATAGTTGAGAACCACGCCGAGCGTGCTGACACCAGCCGTACTTGTGGCCAACAGATAAACGGTGTTGGCGGCTACGGGTTGCGCAAAGTTGATGCGATGTTGATCGTTTGAGGTCATCGCCACAACGTTGTTCTTGGCATAATGGCCAAGCTGATAAGCCACCTTGCTGGCCGACACAAGCTTGCCGTCGGCAGGCAGGCCACCTGTTGAGCGCACATCTTGGCTGTAGAACGTGCGCCATGAGTCGATGGGCGAGGTGATGTGGCTCGTTGAAGGCGTGGCCTCAACCACAACATCGGCGTTGCAGGCATCGGCAGAGAGCGTGAGAGGTTCTGTCGAAGCATCGGCCTCGCGCACGAGGAGCTTTGAGTCGAGGAACGTCAGGCGCTTGCTTATCCACTGCTTGAGATAGTTGATCTCGTCGGCATAGCTATTGCCCACATAATAGTTTGGCCACACCGCACGCCCAAACATCTTCCATGCCTGCTCGTTGCGGTCGATGGCACCGCCGCTTGTCAGCTCGCCCGTGAGACGGTTTATCGTTGCCTCAATGTTGGCATCAGAGTAAGCGCCCAGACGATATTCCTTCCAACGCGCCTGCATCTCCTTCACGAAGGAAGGGTCATCGAGCAGTTTCTTCCACCAGAACGGCACCTGCTGGTCATCGTCACTTCGGCTGTTGAAGTCGTACTGCCAGAGATCCGTGCGCTCGCCATAATTGTAGTTGGCGTTGCCGTAAGCGATGTTAAAGTCCCAGAGCGTTGCTTGCCAACGGTTGTCGAGCCCCTCGTTAGCGGCACGCGTGTCGCTATATTTGTAAAGGTGGGTGCTCAGACGATAGCCGTCGATGTTGAACGAGAACTCGGTGCTGAGAAGATAGTCGATGAACGACGTGGTGTTTATATACTTGCGGTAGCCCACGGCTGGGTCTGTATAATTGTCGAGCGTGAACGATTTCTCCATGTCGTTGATCGCCTTGTCTATTGCTTCGCGGTTAGCAACAGGCATCTCCAACAAGTCGTCGCCATCGGGATCATCATACTGGTATGTGATCTTCTTGCTGTAGTTGGGCTGTCCGTCCCCACCTAACGGACGGTAAGGCGAGGTGTAAAAGATCGTCTCGTCGTCGCGGTCGATCTCCACATGATAATCGCCTGTGAGGTCGCCGTTATCAGAGCCTGGGTCGTTGAGGTTCAGACGACTCTTACCTTTGCCCGGGCGCTCTGTCAGGATATACACGCCATAATAGGTGCCGTCGAGAACAATCTCCACGAAGCGCGAATGGGGCGTATAGCCAAAATAAGGACGTCCAAGCTCAAAGGTGAGCACGTCACGGATCATCGACTTGTCCGAAAACGGAGCGAGAAACGCCCAGTCGTTGTCCTTGCCCATGCCCAAGAGCTTCACCTTCTGCTTCTTGCCACCCTCTTCAAGCGTCTGCGAGAGGGTCTTGAAGCCGTAGGGTTTCTTGTCAGAACTGTTGAACGAAGAGTTGCCGCGATACTTGAGGCTGATGTAACCGTCATAGTCGGCTTTCTGGTTTGGATGGGCAATGGTGTCGCCATAGTTTTTGCCATCCTTGTTGTCGATAATCTTCATTCGTGCCGTTATGCGTTCATTTCGTTGAATGGTCTTGCCCTTGACATTAATAAAAGCGATTGGCAGATTCGTTTCTGTAAGTTTTACGTTACGGTCGTTTGTCGGCACATAGTTGTCGGCACGTTGAGCGAAAGAGGCTGTGGCCCCTACGGCGACAACACATAAGAGAGAAAACAAGTGTTTATACATGTTACGAATGAAATTGGTTTTTAGGAATTTTACAAAAAAAAGGCACACGCAACAGATATCATTGCATGGCCTTCGTCTTTTTTATTATTTTAAGCTAATGGTCTTCACGACCTTGCCTTTGTACGAATTTATCACTATCGATGCCGAATCGGCATCTTGCATCTGTGCCACGGCAAGCGAGGCATACTGACGCGAAGAGTAATATTGAGGCACGTTGCCCTGGTCGTGACAGAACGTTATGTGTGCTGTCAGCGTGCCGTCGGCGTTGCGCGTCATGTCGGTAAGCACAGCTCCTATGCTCTGTCCGTCGGCATCGCTGCCGCTGCTTCCTGTCTTCACGTCAAACGTGATGTTCACATATTTACGGTTTGCCGACAGCCAAAGGGCAACAAAGCTTACCGGGTCAGTCTTAGGAGGAGCTGAGGTTTGCAGCCTCTTTATCTTGGGGCACAGCACGTTGTTCACGATAAACACCTTGACAGGCGCTGATGCGAGGTTTTGTGCTGACCGCTCTGTAAGAGATGCAGAGGAAGAAGAGGAGCTTGAAGGGCCTGACGCTGATGATGAGCCTAAAGCTGATGATGAGCCTAAAGCTGATGACGAGCCTAAAGCTGATGATGAGCTTGGGGCTGATGATGAGCTTGGGGCTGCATAATAGACCAATGCGCGATAGGTAGAATCGGGCGTTGTCATCCACGACACCTTCGGCGTACCCTCCACCTGCAACGACAGCTGCTCGTCGGTGGTAAAGCTGCTCATGCGCGACTGCGCGTCGGTGCACGCCTCAACAAAATCGGAGCGCAGGTAAGACAACTTACCGTCACCCGAGTCATATTGCTCTGTGGTGCACGACGCGAGCAAGGCAGCAGCCACCACGGCAGCAGAGGCCACAACCTTTGCAGCGGCGCATGAGAAAGCTTTGTTTGACATATAAATTTTTGCTGTTTATCTTAGTTCTTGAGAAGCTGTTCCTGGTTGCGTGCCGGGTTGGCATACATTGTGAGCAAGCGCTCACGCAGGAACGCCTCGTCCTTGTTGGGCAACTGGATCTTGGCCATCTGCTGAGCAATGTAGCCATCAAACTGTGCCTTCTGCTCAGCCGTGTAACGGTCGGCATGAGCCGTGGTGCCTTCAAGCTCGTCAAGCGCCACATAGTTGGATGGATAAAGACGGTAACGACGGAACACCTCCTCGTCGATGTGTGTGGCAACAGCCTTGAAGAAGTCGGCCTTCGGCATGTCGGGATCGAGCGTGTCGAGCCATGCGTCGATGCAGGGTGCCGCATCATAGTGGATATGTCCCTTATAGCCCATGATGCCCGTCTGCATGCTCACGACATCGTCCATGGGACCTTTCTTCCAGTCGGCAATGTCGCGCTTGAGCTGAAACTCCTGCGCCTTGAGGAAGTCGCAAGGGTCATACTCGTAACTGATGGCCAGCGGCACGATGTGCAGACCCTTCAAGCGCTCAACGAGCGAGCCCTCGCCGCCCATGACCATCATCTTGATGATCGACTCTTGCGTGCGGTCGTTTGAGTCCTTGGCGCGTCCCTCGCGCTGTGCTATCCACACGTTGTCGTGCTTCTGAGCTATGACGAGGTGCATATAATCAGACAGTCGCTTGCTTGACAGCAGCATCTGTCGCAGCGACACGCTACGCTCCACGATGAACGACTTGTTTATGCGCACAAGATCCTTGACCCACGGCAGCGAGAGCAGGTTGTCGCCGATAGCGATCTCACATGTGGTCTTGCAACCGGCGTCGACGAGCAGCACGTCAAGCAAAGCCGAGTCGAGCACAATGTCGCGGTGGTTGCTTACAAAGGTGTAACGCTTCTCCATGTCTATGGCATCGACATTCATGTCGCAGCCGAGGCTGGCCTTCTGCAACAACCCCTTTATGAAAGGATAGCAGAAAGCTACCTGAAACTCAAGGTTGGTCTTGCATGCCCGCATCTTCTGTGCCAGCATGTCGAAAGGCACGTCCTTAAACACATAAGCCACGACCTGTGCAAACTGTGCATTGCCGAGCAGACGCTCAAACACCTCTGGCAGCTCTTCGGGCTCGAAGGATCTGATGGCGTCGAAGGGCTTCAATAATTCTTTATCCATAGCTCAATGTCTTTTATAAAAGTCAGAACTGGTTCTCCACGATGTCGGTGAGCACGTCCTTGATGTCAAGACCAGCGGCACGCACCTGCTGGGGAATGAAGCTGGTAGCTGTCATGCCGGGTGTGGTGTTGATCTCAAGCATGTTGATCTTGTCGTTGCCGTCGGCATCCTTGGAAATGATGTAGTCGATACGGATGATGCCGTTGCAATGCAAGATGTCATAGATGCGGCTTGTTTCCTCCTCCACACGCTTTGTGGTCTCGGGTGAGAGACGGGCGGGAGTGATCTCCTGCACCTGGCCGTTATACTTGGCATCGTAGTCGAAAAACTCGTTGCTGGTCACCACCTCTGTGGCGGGGAACACCACCGCCTTGTCTCTGGTCTTGTAGCAACCGATGCTTATCTCTGTGCCTTTCATGAAGCTCTCCACCATCACCTCGTCGCTCTCCATGAACGCCACACGCAGGGCGGGAGCGAGCTGGTCGGCGTTCTTCACTTTCGACACGCCGAAGCTGCTGCCGTCGGCTGCCGGTTTCACGAAACAAGGCATGCCGATGCGCTTCTCTATCTCCTCGTCGCTATATTTCTCTTCCTCGCCGCGACGCAGGAGCACACTCTCTGCCACGTTCACGCCGAAGCCGCGAAGATAGTTGTTGAGCACATACTTGTCGAAGGTCATAGCCTCGACGAGCACGCCGCTGGTGCTGTAAGGGATGTGCAGCAGCTCGAAATAGCCCTGCATCAGACCGTTCTCTCCCGGTGTGCCGTGGATGGTGATGTAAGCATAATCGAAGGTCACGGTCTTGCCGTCCATCTTGAACGAGAAGTCGTTCTTGTCAATTTTGGCCGTGTCGCCGTTCTGCAGGTCGACGTGCCAGTCTTGTCCTTTCACGTCCACCACATATATGTTGTAGCGTTCTTTGTCGAAGAAAGAGTAGAGTCCCTGTGCCGAGCGCATGGACACATCGTGCTCTGACGAGTCGCCACCACAGACGATGGCAATGTTTTTTTTTTGCGTTTCCATTTTTTTATTTGAATACTTTCTTTATGTTCGATAATCTAATTCAAGCCGGTGTGTTGCAAAGAAGCGCACCTTAGGCAAACGTGTCGTTGGTTGTTCCCTTGACGTAGGCACGCCATTTCTCTATGAGCGCCTCAAGGTCAGCGGGGAGGTCAGACGTGAAGTCCATCTGCTGCTTGGTTGTGGGGTGTATGAAGCCGAGCGTGCGGGCGTGTAGTGCCTGCCGGTTGCAGAGCTTGAAGCAGTTTTGTATGAACGCCTTGTAGGTTGTGGAGCGGTTGCCGCGCAACACCTCGCAGCCGCCATAGCGTTCATCGCCGAAGAGCGGATGACCGATATGCTTCATGTGTGCACGGATCTGGTGCGTGCGTCCTGTCTCGAGAATACACTCAATGAGCGTCACATAGCCATAACGTTCTATCACGCGCCAATGGGTGACGGCAGGCTTGCCTATGCCCGAGTCGGGCGACATGACCGTCATGCGCAGACGGTCTTTCGGGTCGCGTGCAATGTTGCCTTCTATGCGTCCCTCATCCTCGGTGAAATTGCCCCACACCAGCGCGTTGTAGCTACGGTGTGTGGTCTTGTTGAAGAACTGCAATCCGAGACTGGTCTTCGCCTGCGGGGTCTTTGCCACGACGAGCAGACCGCTGGTGTCTTTGTCTATGCGGTGAACGAGTCCCATCTCCGGGTCGTTAGGATCATAGCTCTTCAGGTCTCTCAGATGCCACGCCACAGCGTTGACGAGCGTGCCATGAAAGTTGCCTGCGCCGGGATGAACAACCAGTCCTGCGGGTTTGTTCACAACCATCAGCTCCGCATCTTCATAGACCACGTTGAGGGGAATGTCTTCTGCCTCAATCTTCGACTCATGGCGCGGACGGTCAAGCATCAACGTCACCACATCGCCGGGGCGCACCTTATAGTTGCTCTTCACCGGCTTGTCGTTGACGTGTATGAATCCGGCATCGGCAGCCTTCTGTATGCGGTTACGCGACGAGTGTTGCAGCTTCTCACACATGAACTTGTCCACGCGCATGGGCTGCTGGCCGGGGTCTGCCTCGAAGCGGAAATGCTCGTATAGCTGCTGGTCTTCGTCTTCACCGAGCTGGTCGTCTTCGCCGGGCTGGCTTGTTAAAAGCTGGCCTTCACCACCCTGCAAGCCTTCACCGAGCTGGCCTTCACCGAGCAGATCGTCAATCTCTTCTATGTCGTTTGTGTAATGTGTCATGTTTTCCTTTTCTTCTCTCTCTTTTGCTTGTTATATCATTCCACGATCTTCTCATGCTCACCCTCACCTGTGACCTCGTGGAAATCGTCCACATCGCCACCTTCCTCAATGAAGTCTTCGCTGTCGATGGCGTTGTCGATGAAGTTGATGCTGTCATCGGCGCTGAGCTGTCCGTTACCCACCTGAATGGTGATGGGCGTGTCCACGGCCACCTTGTCGCCAGCTTGCAGTTGGCGTGTGCCAGCCACAACACCCACGACCCAGTCTTTCTCGCCAGGCACAAACTGAGGTTGCGTGAGCTTGAAGCCCATGGCCGTAAGCTTTGCCATCGCCTCGCGCAGCGAACTGTTGTCTATGATGTCGGGTAAGGATATTTCGGGTGAGCGCGATGCGTTGACGATGACATAGATAACATGTCCCGTCTTCACATGCGAGCCAGCCGCTGGCGACTGCTCCAAGATGCAGTCGGGCGGCAACGATTTCACATAGCCCGTGTCGCTGACCACAACAGACAGGCCTGCGTCGGCAAGAATGCGCTCGGCGTCGGCAAACGACTTTTGCTTGATATTTGGAATGGCCACCGACTCGCCATGATGGGTGTAGATGTCGATGGCGAAGCTCGTACCCCAGCACACACCCGCCACCACTATTATCATGGCGAGGATGTTGCCCCAGAAATACGTGCTCTTCAGCTTTCCGAAAAACTCTGATGTCTTCATCAATTATTTTCTTAAAGATAGGTTTTTAAAAGTAACCTTTCATTTTTGTTAATGTTATGTCGGCTATTTTTAGCCCACCTTAATAAGTGTGGATGCAAAGGTACAGTAAAAATCCGATTGAACGAAAGAAAACACCTTTTTTCTAAATTTTCATCCTAAACACCGTCTTGCGGGCCTTCGCATCTTGCACCAGTTCGAGCGTTCCCCCACTCACGCGCATGATCTGTCGAGAGAGAGGCAGACCGATGCCGCTGCCTCCTTGTTTTGTTGTGAAGAACGGCACAAAGACTTGTTGAGCCACGTCGGGAGCAATGAGGGCTGCATCGTCGCAGATGTCTATAACGACCGAGTCGTCGTCGCCTGTGTAGGCTTCTATCCACACCTTGCCGTCGCGCTGTGAGCTGCCGTCGCCGCCACCCTCTTCGTCTTGCGCACAAGCCACAGCCTCCTTTGCGTTCTTCAGCAGATTGGTGACAACACGTCCCATCAGACCTTCATCGGCATAGACGAGCAGGTCGGCAGGCTTCACGCTGACGCCCACCCTGCCGTCGGCATCGGCAAGCGTCGCCATGCGCTCAAGAAAGGGCTTGGCGTAGAACAGTCGTGGCTGCGGTTGCGGCACATGGGTGAACCGCCTGTAGTTTTCGACAAAAGCCATGAGTTCGGTGCCTGTCTTGTTGATGACCTCCAACCCTTCGCGCTGCTCGCCTTTCGCCTGTTGCAGCAGCGACTGGCTGAGCGATGTTATGGGCGTTATGGTGTTCATAATCTCATGGGTGAGCACGCGGATGAGCTTTATCCATGAGTCGACCTCACGGTTTGCCAGCTCGCCGTTGATATCGCTGAACGCCACTATGCGCACCCGCTTGTTGCGCAGCGTGGTGTAGGTCTCCCGCACCGAGAGCGACCCGTCCGCAAACTGTTGCCCCACCTGCTCCATGTGGGTGAGAACGGAACGGTGCAGCAGACGTGTTGCCGCTATGTTATGCTGCAAGATGTGTCCTGCCTCATCGACCACGAGCAGACCTGTGCCTGCGGCGTCCATGATCTGTTCATAATATTTCTCTCGCTCCACAGCCTCGTCACGGGCGTTGACAAGAATCTGCTTTATGCGGTTTAGCGATTTGTTGAGCATGGCATCGCTGCCGCTCACCCCTTGGGTTGAGAACGAGAATGTGAAGTCGGAAGCATCGATGGCATCAAACATGAACGCCACCTTGCTAATGTTGCGGCGGTAGCTCAGATAGAGATGCACATAGCCCAAGACCATAACGGCAACGACGAGCACAAGGCACCAAAAGAAAGATGTTGTTGTCATAGGCCGTAACGTTTTATCTTGTTATACAGAGTCTGTCGCGAGATGCCGAGCCTTGCTGCCACCGCCGACATGTTGCCTCCACACGACGCCATGGCGCGTTCAATCATCTGCCGCTCCATGTCGTCGAGCGTCTGCATGCTCTCCACCTGAAGCGGCGGTTGCTGCGTGTCAGCGGCACCCACCGTGCCGTCATCAATGTCGTCGGAAGCGATGGTGTTGCCGTCGGCCATGATGACGGCACGTTCCATGGCGTGTTGCAGCTGTCTTATGTTGCCATGCCATGACAGCCTCTCCATCTTGCGTTCAGCCTCTGGCGAGAGCCTCATCTCTACCTTATTATATATGTCGGCATAACGCTTCACAAAGATGCGTGCCAGCGGCACGATGTCCTCACGTCGCTCACGCAGCGGCGGCAGATGCAGCCTGATGGTGTTTATGCGGTAGAGCAGGTCCTCGCGAAACTGTCCGTCGAGGACCATGCGGTCGAGGTCGCGGTTGGTGGCACACACGAGGCGCACGTCAATGGCTATGGGTTTGCTGCCACCCACGCGCACGACGGTGCGGCGTTGCAGGGCTGTGAGGAGCTTTGCCTGGAGCGCATAGGAGAGGTTTCCTATCTCGTCGAGGAAGAGCGTGCCGCCCTCTGCCATCTCAAACTTGCCCGGTTTGTCGGCCTTGGCATCGGTAAAAGCGCCTTTCACATGACCGAACAGTTCGCTCTCAAAGAGGGTCTCGCTCACCGCTCCCATGTCGATGGGCATCATGGGTGCTGAGGCACGGTGCGACAGACGGTGGATCTCGCGCGCCAGCACCTCCTTGCCCGTGCCGTTCTCACCTGTTATGAGGATGTTGGCATCGGTCACCGCCACCTTTTCCACCATCATGCGCAGCTGGCGCATGGCGTCGCTCTCGCCCCACACCATGTTTCCTGTCTGCGGCGCGGGTTGAGCGTCATGACTCTTGGGCTGGTGTTTGTCGCGTGCGGCACACAGCGTGTCGAGCATGCGCTGGTTCTCGAAAGGCTTCACGATAAAGTCGGCAGCCCCTTCTTTTATTCCTCTCACCGCAAGGTCTATGTCAGCGTATGCCGTGAACAGCACCACCTCCGCTTGCGGACAGCAACGTTTGGTCTCGCCAAGCCAAAACAGGCCCTCACCACCGTTGTTGACGCCACTGCGGAAATTCATGTCGAGCAGCACCACGTCGGGCTTCATCTCGCGCAACCTTGCAGGCAAGGCAGCGGGGGTGGCTATGGTTTCGATAGAAGCAAACTGTGCCTCTGCCAGCATCTTAACGGCTGTCAGTATGGCGCGGTTGTCGTCAACGACGAGTAGTGATCCTTTCTTTGTCATGTCTTGAAAACTTTTCTGTTACGGCAAAATTAAAAAAATATTGCCGATGGAGCAAACCGATTGGATGTTTTTATGAAAGAAATTGAGATGTGGGAGTGAAGAGCTTGCAACGCCGTTTTTCCTTTTTCTCACACCTTTGTAAAGTTTCTTGACACCACTGTCCAA
>OQVS01000430.1_pt1 | contig 28488 bp, 22 predicted proteins | sample 1691601 | NCBI WGS metagenome assembly OQVS01 (sample SAMN03418268, study PRJEB22391) | human gut metagenome | biome: human-gut; feature: organic feature; material: feces | host: Homo sapiens | place: Tanzania | collected 2013-01 | reverse complement strand
CAGAGCCTGACACGCATTGACAAGGCGATTGAGGATGGAGATTTATATAAAAATGAAGAGCTCAGCAGGGTAATGGACGAAACGAAGCAGGCCGGCAAGGCGCTGCATCTTCTGGGACTGTTATCCGACGGTGGCGTACACAGCCACATTGAGCATCTTCTGGCACTTCTCTGCATGGCGAAGGTGAAGGGCCTGACGAAGGTTTATGTACATGCCTTCCTCGATGGCCGTGACGTTGGTCCCAAAACGGCGCTGGAATATATTCAGCAGCTGGAGGAGGGGATGGCGCAGATTGGCGTAGGCAAAATTGCCACTGTCAGCGGACGCTATTACGCTATGGACCGCGACAAACGCTGGGAGCGTGTAGAGCGTGCTTATAAGGCTCTTGTTCTTGGCGACGGCGCGCGTGCTGCGAGCGCAGCCGAGGGCGTAGAGGCCTCCTATGCGCAGGATGTAACCGATGAGTTCGTTGAGCCGTTTGTTATTGATGGCGTGAACGGGCAGATTACTGCCGGTGACGGCGTAATCTTCTTCAACTTCCGTCCTGACAGGGCGCGTGAAATTACACGTGCGCTCCACGATGCAGACTTCCCCTATTTTGCACGTCCGGAAAGCGCTCGTCCTGTAAACTATGTATGCATGACACAATATGATGCGACGATTGACGCACCTGTTGCTTTTCCGCCTGAGGAAATCAACGATACGCTCGGTCAGGTGCTGGCAGAAAACGGTCTGCACCAGCTGCGTATTGCGGAAACAGAAAAATATGCTCACGTAACCTTCTTCTTCAACGGAGGCGTGGAAACCCCCAATCCGAACGAGGAGCGTATTCTGATTCCGTCGCCGAAGGTTGCAACCTATGACCTGCAGCCGGAGATGAGCGCCGAGGAAGTAACGCAGGCGCTTTTGGCAGAGCTGGATAAGGATAAGTTTGAAGCGATTATCCTCAACTTTGCTAACCCCGATATGGTTGGTCATACAGGCGTGCTGGAGGCAGCGATTGCTGCTATGGAAAAGGTTGATGACTGCGCAGGTCGCATTGTCAACAAGGTGTTGTCCTTGGGCGGCAGCGTATGTATTACAGCAGATCACGGCAATCTGGAGAAGATGGCCGAGGCTGACGGCGAGCCGAATACGGCGCATACGACGAACCCCGTACCGTTCATCCTCGTCAGCGAGGAGCAGCACAAGCTGCATAACGGTATTTTGGCAGATATTGCGCCGACTTTGCTGGAGCTGCTTAAGCTTAAGCAACCTGCTGCTATGACAGGCAGGTCGTTAATAGATTTTTGAGGTGATAAAAAATGGCAATGATTACTGAAGTTTATGCTCGCGAGATTCTGGATTCCCGCGGCAATCCGACTGTTGAAGTCGAGGTTTGCTTAGAGGACGGCTCCATGGGCCGTGCTGCTGTTCCCTCCGGTGCTTCCACCGGCGTACACGAGGCTGTTGAGCTGCGTGATGGCGATAAGGAGCGTTACCTTGGCAAAGGCGTTACCAAGGCTGTAGAGAATGTCAACGACATTATTGCAGAAGCAATTATCGGTCTGGAAGCAACCCGTCAGACAGAAATCGACGAGCTGCTGGTTCGTCTGGACGGTACGCCGAACAAGGGCCGTCTGGGTGCAAATGCTATTTTAGGCGTATCCATGGCTGTTGCTAAGGCTGCTGCTGCTTCCGTAGGCCTGCCGCTGTACCTGTATCTGGGCGGCGTAGCTGCTAAGGAGCTGCCGGTGCCGATGATGAACATTTTGAACGGCGGCGAGCACGCAGACAACAACGTAGATATTCAGGAATTCATGATTATGCCTGTTGGTGCAAAATCCTTCAGCGAAGCACTGCGCATGAATGCCGAGATTTATCATAACCTGAAGGCTCTGCTGAAAGAAAAAGGCCTCTCCACTGCTCTGGGTGACGAGGGCGGCTTTGCTCCGAACCTGAAATGCAATGCTGATGCTATCGAGGTTATTCTCGAGGCTACTGAACGCGCTGGCTACAAGCCGGGCAAGGACATCGTTATGGCGATGGACGTTGCTTCCAGCGAATTCTATGTTGACGGCAAGTACAAGATGGCCGGCGAAGGCGTAGAAATGACCAGCGAGGAAATGGTAGATTATCTGGCAGGCCTGTGCGAGAAATATCCTATCATCTCCATCGAAGACGGCATGGCTGAGGACGACTGGGATGGCTGGAAGAAGCTCACCAAAAAGCTGGGCAAAAAGGTACAGCTGGTTGGCGACGACCTGTTTGTTACCAACGAAGAGCGTCTTGTTCAGGGCATCAAGAAGGGCGTAGCTAATGCTATCCTGATTAAAGTAAACCAAATCGGTACTCTGACAGAAACCTTCAATGCTATTGAAACTGCTAAGCGTGCAGGCTACACCTGCATTATCTCTCACCGCAGCGGTGAAACCGAGGACACCACTCTGGCAGATATTGCTGTTGCTGTAAACGCAGGCCAGATCAAGACCGGTGCTCCGGCGCGTACTGACCGTGTTGCCAAATACAACCAGCTGCTGCGCATCGAAGAGGATCTTGGCAAGGCTGCTAAGTACAACGGCAAGAACGTTTTCTACAACATCAAATAAAAATTGACATTTCCTTAGTCTTGCGATATACTAAACTTGACTAAAGGATATTGCAATGGCATTGTGTCACGCAAAAGAAAAAGCCTCGGGAATTCACGCTTCTCCCGAGGCTTTTTTGTGGGCTAGCTGCGTACTATTTTCTGTCTAACCACTTGCAAATATAGTGACTGATTATACTTGCCGTAACAGAAATGAAAAAGGATATTACAACTTCAAACATTGTGGCACCTCCTTCCTGCTGGAAAGAGTCGCAGCAAGAATATTATAGCACAATATTATAAAAAAATACTAGCTTTATAATGAGCTTTATGGTACAATACTATGGTACAAAAATATGAGGAGGTAAGCTCTGTGATTGAAACTGTCTTGATGGTTCTTGAAGTTATCGTTTGCATAGCACTCATTGGCGCAGTTCTGCTGCAGTCCGGAAAAGGCGGCGGTATGGGCAGTACTTTCGGCGGCAGTGACGGTGCTTTTTTTGGCAAGGGCAATGATCTGGACACGGTAATGGCTAAGGCTACTGTCGTTCTGGGTGCAGCGTTTGCTGTTATTACCTTAGCGCTGGCAAAAATCAACGCTTAGTTCATCATGTTACAAAGAGCGTAACTGCGCTCTTTAAATTTTAAATTTTTTTATAAAAAGAAAGGGGTTTGGGTCTTGAATTTCTTAATGATCTCCATCGTTGTTGGTCTCATTGCACTCGCAGTTGCTCTGATGCTCAGCAGCGCAATCGGCAAGGCTCCTGCTGGTACTTCCCGTATGCAGGAAATTGCTGGTTACATCCATGAGGGCGCTATGGCGTTCCTGTTCCGCGAATACAAAGCACTGTCTGTGTTTGTAATCGTAGTTGCAATCGTTATTTCCATGTTCTTATCTCCGCTTACTGCTGTTTGCTTCGTTGCAGGTGCAGTATTCTCCGTATGTGCTGGCTACATCGGCATGACCGTTGCTACTAAAGCTAACGTTCGTACTGCTGCAGCTGCTCAGCATGGCGGCATGCCGGAAGCTCTGAAAATTGCTTTCTCCGGCGGTGCTGTTATGGGTCTGGGCGTAGTTGGTCTGGGTATCGTTGGTGTTGCTGCTGCTTACATGCTGTTCGGCAACATTGATATCGTTACCGGCTTCGGTCTGGGCGCAAGCTCCATTGCATTGTTCGCTCGTGTTGGCGGCGGTATCTACACCAAAGCTGCTGACGTTGGCGCTGACCTGGTAGGTAAAGTTGAAGAAGGTCTGCCTGAGGATGACCCGCGTAACCCGGCTACCATCGCTGATAACGTAGGCGATAACGTAGGCGACGTTGCAGGCATGGGCGCTGACTTGTTCGAATCCTATGTAGGTGCTATCATCTCCGCTATTACCCTGGGTGCTGTTGCATATCCGGGCGGCGAAGGCGTTATGTTCGTATTCGAGCTGGCATTTGCTGGTATCATTGCTTCCCTGATTGGTGTATTCTATGCTCGTAGCAGCAAATCCACCAACCCGCAGGCTGCTCTGAACCATGGCACCTATGTTGGCGGTGTACTCGTAATCGCTGCTGCTTACTATCTGTCTACCTCCATCTTCGGCAACACTGCTGCTTTCGTAGCAATTGCTTCCGGTCTGATTGTTGGTCTGCTGATTGGTAAAATCACCGAAATCTACACCTCTGCTGATTATGCTTCCGTTAAAAAGATTGCTGAGCAATCTGAAACCGGTCCGGCAACCACCATCATCTCTGGTCTGGCTGTTGGCATGTATTCCACCTTCCTGCCGATGATCTTCATCTGCGTGGGTGTAATCCTGGCATTCTTCACCATGGGCGGCGCTAAAGACCCTGGCATGGGCCTGTTTGGTATCGCTCTGGCAGCTGTTGGTATGCTGTCCACCACTGGTCTGACCGTAGCAGTTGATGCTTATGGTCCTATCGCTGATAACGCTGGTGGTATCGCAGAAATGTCCGAGCTGCCTCCTGAAGTACGTGAAATCACCGATACCCTGGACTCCGTTGGTAACACCACCGCTGCTATCGGTAAAGGCTTCGCTATCGGTTCCGCTGCTCTGACTGCTCTGGCTCTGTTCTCTGCTTATGCACACACTGTTGGCCTGAAAGCAATCGACCTGCTGAACCCTGTAACCCTGATTGGTCTGTTCATCGGTGCAACCCTGCCGTTCGTATTCGGTGCTATGACCATGGAATCTGTTGGTAAAGCTGCTTACCAGATGATCGAGGAAGTTCGTCGTCAATTCCACGAAATTCCTGGCCTGCTGGAAGGCAAAGCTAAAGCTGACTACCAAAAATGCGTAGACATTTCCACCTCCGCTGCTCTGCACGAGATGATTATGCCTGGCGTTATCGCTATCGTTGCTCCTCTGCTGGTTGGCTTCCTGTTCGGCACTGAAGCTCTGGGCGGCCTGATTGGCGGCGCTCTGGCTTCCGGCGTTCTGGTTGCTATCCTCATGGCAAACGCTGGCGGTGCTTGGGATAATGCGAAGAAATTCGTTGAAGCTTCCGGCCGCAAACATACTCCGGTTCATGACGCAACCGTTGTAGGCGATACCGTAGGCGATCCGTTCAAAGATACCTCCGGACCTGCAATGAACATCCTGATTAAACTGATGACCATTGTATCTCTGGTATTTGCTCCGGTACTGGCTGCTAACGGCGGTCTGCTGCTGGGCCTGTTCAAATAATCCGTTTTAGTAAAATAATAACGTGATACTTAAAAGCTGGTGAGGCGAAAGCCGAGCCAGCTTTTTTGCTGCGTGTGTTGAACTAAAAGTTTTCTTTTTTGGCCTTATTTTGCCTAAGGAAAATCCACGCCTACCATACCTCGGCATGAAGTAGAGCGTATTCCCCGAAAAGCTCGCAAAAAGTGAAAATTTTTCTAACAAAAAGGCTTGTCGGGGGGGGACAAACGTGATATAATAGCATCAACGGCAAGAGTTTACAAGATGTTTTAACTAAGGATTTTTGCGTCTTGTGATTCCTCCTCTTGCCGCTTGAAACTAGCTTTATAAATTGCCAATATCGGGACGTGTGATGTAGAGCACAGAGGAAACAAGGCAACTCTTGAGCAGAAGCATTGCTGACTCCCTGCACGGTGATTTGTAAAAATAAAATTATGGTAGTTGATTTTACTACCGATTTCCGAGGGAGGAAAAGAAAATGAAGAAATCTTTAGTTCTCGCAATGGCAATGGCTCTGGGCGTAACCGCTTCCGCTTACGCTGCTAACCCCTTCTCTGATGTACCGGCTGGCCACTGGGCATATGACAGCATCAACAAGCTGGCTGCTGCTGGCGTAATCGAAGGCTACGGCGACGCTACCTTCGGCGGCGACAAACTGATGACTCGTTATGAAATGGCTCAAATCGTAGCAAAAGCTATGGCAAAAGGCGCTAACGTTGACAAACTGGCTGCTGAATTCGCTGACGAACTGGACAACCTGGGCGTTCGCGTAGCCAACCTGGAGAAAAAAGCTGACAACGTAAAAATCACTGGTCAAATTCGTTATGAATATGCTGATCGCCAAGGCGATTTCGGTAGCAATGTTGCTAAGAATCGTCTGCGTACCCGTCTGTTCATCAACGGTGCAATCAATGATGATTGGACTTATACTGGTCGTTTAGAAAACAACCAAGATCTGTCTGATAACGATAGCGAAGATACCGATACCAAACTGAACCAAGCTTATGTAACTGGTCGTGTTGGTGGCTTGGCAGTTGTAGCTGGTAAAGCTCCGCTGTTCCTGGCTGACGGCAACCTGTACGATGATACTGCTGAATTTGTTTCTGCTTCCTATGGTAAGGACGTTAAATTGACTGTATATGGTGGTCAACTGACTGACAAAGGTTATGATGATGCTTATGGTGCATCCGTAGCTGGTAAAGTTGGTAAATTAGCTCTTGGTGCTGGTTATGATGCATTCAAAGATGCTGATGGTACTACTAAAGCAGCTGTTGCTGCCAAAGGCGAAGACAACAACATTTGGAATGTAACTGCTAAATACGCATTTGATAAAAATGTTGCTCTGAGTGCTGCTTATCTGAACTCTGACGTTGACATTGCTGGTGATCCGGATACTGATGGTTATGTTGTAGGTCTGGATTACAAAGGTGCTAAAGCTTCTCAACAAGGTTCTTGGGGCGTTTGGGCTAAATACTATGACCAAGGTGCTGGTACTTTCGTAGCTCATACCATGAAAACTGGTGATTGGGATAAATTCATGACCGAAGGCTTCCAAGGTTATGGCGTAGGTGCTTCTTACACTCTGGCTAAGAACATGGTTTACATGCTCGACTACTATGATCTGGAAGGCAAAGATACCGATCTGAATGATCGTGTAATCTGGAGCCGTCTGCAAATTACTTTCTAATTTGTTGATTAGGATTTAGTTGAAAAGCAAATAATCGCATATGTATAAATGAAAAGAGGACGGCGTGAGCCGTCCTCTTTTGTCATGTGGCTATAACATCTGCTTGCTATTTTAGAAATTCAATGGTAAAATCAAAATATATATAAATGGACAGGTTATTTCTTAATGATTGTGTCAGAAAGGGGATGTGGTTACATGGGAAGATTTGTGAATCCTGATAATAGTGCTTTTCAGGTTGCCTTGAATTCTCAAATATATGTTGATAAAACTACTCTTATTTCATATATGAACAGTGTTCTTGACACTACAGATGCTTATATCTGTAATAGCCGTCCACGTAGATTTGGTAAATCGTACACAGCTAATATGCTTGCTGCTTATTATAGTAAGGGCTGTAATTCGGAGAAGATGTTTTCCAGGCTCGCCATAAGCAAAGATGCAAATTATAGGAAGCATTTAAATAAATATGATGTTATCCATATTGATATTCAGTGGTTTTTGTCTAATAGCAAGGATGCTGACGGTGTAGTACAATTTATCAAAACAGCTATTTTAAGTGAACTCAAAGAAATTTATCCATATATATTGTCTGAAGCTATTTATTCTGTTTCTGATGCCTTGTCAATTATTAGGGAAAAAACAGGACAGAAATTTATCATTATTATTGATGAATGGGATGTTCTGATTCGTGACGAAGCTGCTAATCAAGAAATTCAGACAGAATATCTTAATTTTCTCCGAGGTTTATTTAAAGGAGTAGAACCGACGCGATATATACAGCTGGCTTATCTTACGGGTATTCTGCCGTTTAAAAAAGAAAAAACACAATCTGCAGTTAACAATTTGAAACATTATTCAATGCTTAGTGCAGGACCGCTTGCTCCGTATATCGGCTTTACGGAGGAGGAAGTGAAAGAGCTTTGCGCAGAACACAGCCAGAATTTTGCTGAGGTAAAACGTTGGTATGATGGTTATAAAATTGGTAAGTATCATGTTTATAATCCTAATGCTGTGGTCAGAGTGATTGCTGACGGGGAATTCCAAAGTTATTGGTCTGGTACTGCTTCTTATGAAACTATTGTGCCTTTGATTAATATGGATTATGATGGCTTAAAAGGTGCTATTATAGAAATGCTTTCTGGTGCGCAGGTAAAGCTTGATGTTAGTTCCTTCCAAAATGACACTATTAATTTTGCCAATAGGGATGATATACTCACTTATCTGATACATCTTGGTTATCTTGCCTATGATCAGACGCGGCAAGCTGCTTTTATTCCTAACGAAGAAATCAGACAGGAACTTATCCGTGCGACGCGAAGAAAAAAATGGCAGGAATTAAGCTTTTTGCAAAAAGAATCAGAGCGTTTACTAGATGCAACTTTGGATATGGAAAATGAGATTGTTGCAGCGCAGATTGAAAAAATTCATGAGGAATATGTGTCGGTAATCCGTTACCATGATGAAAATTCGCTTAGCAGTGTATTGGCAATAGCTTATTTGAGTGCTATGGAGTATTACTTTAAGCCAGTAAGGGAATTACCTGCCGGGCGTGGGTTTGCTGATTTTGTTTTTATACCTAAGCCGGAATATCTGACGGATTATCCTGCATTAGTCGTAGAATTGAAATGGAATAAAAATGCTAGAACTGCTTTGCAACAGATAAAAGAGAAAAGATATCCAGCTTCAATAAAGGGCTATACAGGCAATATTTTGTTGGTGGGTATTAATTACGATGAAAAGACTAAGGTACATGAATGCCTGATAGAGCAGTATCAGTGTGATGCTTAATATCTCTTCATAAAAAAACTGTAGAAACTCTCTCCTGTGTGTAACAAAAGAGAGTTTCTACAGTTTATTTTTTCTTCCCTAGTCCAAACATTTCGTCCGGGAGCTGGGCGAGCATGATGGCTGCAAAGACGAGGCAGCAGCCGAAGATTTCTCTGGTGCTCATCGCCTGACCAAGGATAAGCCAGCCGCTGACGAGCGCGAAGGCTGATTCCAGGCTCATAATCATGCAGGCGACTACGGAGCTGACGTGCTTTTGACCGACAATCTGCAGCGTGTAGGCAACGCCGCTGGACATGATGCCTGCATAGGCTACGGGTGCCCAGCCAGCGATGATGCTTGTCAGCGAGGGCGTTTCGAAGATGAACATCAGCACACCGTTGACGACTGTGCAGGTGGTAAACTGAATCAGCGACAGGCGCACGCCGTCAAGATTTTTGATGATGTTCTCGACGCAGATAATCTGTGCAGCGAAGCAGAAGGCGCAGATGAGCGTGTATAAGTCGCCCTTGTTGATGCTGAAGCCCTCGTTGATGCAGATAAAGTACATGCCGACGGATGCGATAGCTACGCTGACGCCTTGCAGGAGCGTCACAGAGCGACGATAAACGATGTAGCTGAGTACAGGTACCAAAACGATGTAAAGAGCCGTGATAAAGCCGCTTTTGCCGACGGTGGTGTACATGATGCCCACCTGCTGGAAGAAGCAGGCCAGTGATAAAAACAGACCGCAGGTGATGCCGCCCTTGATGAGTCTTTCTTTATAAAGCGGATCATCACTGCCGAGCAGCGTCGGACGCTTGCCCTTCATTTTGTCGAACAATAGGCAGCAGCCGCTCAGAAAGATGGTGGCCAGAACGCTGCGCGCACAGTTGAAGGTCAGCGGCTCGGCGTATTCGCCGCCAAGGCTTTGTGCGATAAAGGCTGTGCCCCAGATGAAGGCACATAATGTAAGCATAAAAATTCCGCTGAGGCTTTGCTTGCCTGCGGCAGGATTACTCATAAAAGATTCCCCCAATCCAAACAATGTGACGCTATCTATTGTACCATATTTCACTGCTCGTGTACAAAGGTAACAGCCTTGAAATGGCGCTTTAGAGCAAATTTTTTGCTTTTTGCCTGCGTAACATTTCCTCGCGCAGGACTTTAGTGTAAAGCGAGGACGTTAATCAGGCGTAAAAAAAAATTAGTGCAACATCTGCTCTGAAAACGTCTACAAAAGCTAAAAAACTATATGTAGTGAATTTTTCTTTTGACACACACGATATATTGTGGTACAATGAGTGTGCGTCAAAAATGATGCAGCAAATTTTGAGATAAGTTTAAGCAAATACAGAGGGCTTTGACCTAGATGGTCAGAGCCTTTCGATATGTATAAGAGACTTTAGCAATTAAACTTAGTATATTAGGAAAGGATGTTGACGAGCTATGAAAGTTATTAAGCGCGATGGCACTACAGTTGACTTTGATGCGAACAAAATTATAAAAGCAATCCATAAAGCCAATATTGCAGTTGAGCCTGAATATCGTATCGAGGAGGAGAAGATTAAGGAAATCGCTGCTAATGTACAGGCTCGCAACCGCATGCGCCTGCTTGTTGAGGATATTCAGGATATGGTTGAGCATGGCTTGATGGAAGAGGGCAAGTTTGAGCTGGCGAAGCAGTATATCATCTACCGCTATAAGCGTGCGCTGGTGCGTAAGGCGAATACGACTGATGAGTCCATCCTTTCTCTGATCCGCAATAATAATAAAGACGTTATGGAGGAAAACTCCAATAAAAATGCTACGATGGCTGCTACGCAGCGCGACCTGATTGCCGGTGAGGTTTCTAAGGATCTGACGAAGCGCCTGATGCTGCCGGAGAAGATTTCCAAGGCACATGAGCAGGGCGTTCTGCATTTCCATGACGCAGATTATTTTATCCAGCCGATTTTTAACTGCTGCCTGATTAACATTGGCGATATGCTGGACAACGGCACCGTTATGAACGGCAAAATGATTGAAAGCCCGAGAAGCTTCCAGGTAGCCTGCACTGTTATGACGCAGATTATTGCTTCCGTTGCTTCGAGCCAATATGGCGGACAGTCTGTAGATATCCGTCATCTGGGCAAATACCTGCGCCGCAGCTATGATAAGTTCAAGAAGAGCATTTTAGAGGCTGCTGACGGCAATATTGATGCAGATACGCTGGAGCGCCTGACAAATGAACGCCTGCGCTACGAGCTCAAGGGCGGCGTACAGACGATTCAATACCAGATTAACACCTTGATGACGACTAATGGTCAATCTCCGTTTGTAACCTTGTTCCTGAACCTGCAGGAGAACGATCCGTACCTGAAGGAGAACGCTATGATTGTAGAGGAGATTCTGCGTCAGCGTCTGCAGGGCATTAAAAATGATGAGGGCGTTTATGTAACGCCTGCTTTCCCGAAGCTTGTTTATGTGCTTGATGAGCATAACTGCCTCAAGGGCGGCAAATATGATTATATTACGCGTCTGGCTGTAAAATGCAGTGCTAAGCGTATGTATCCTGACTATATCAGCGCGAAGAAGATGCGTGAGAATTACGAAGGCAATGTCTTCTCCCCGATGGGCTGCCGCAGCTTCCTTTCCCCGTGGAAGGACGAGAACGGCAACTATAAATTCGAGGGCCGCTTCAATCAGGGCGTTGTTTCCCTGAACCTGCCGCAGATTGGCATTTTGGCGAAGGGCGACGAGGAGAAGTTCTGGAAGCTGCTCGACGAGCGTCTGGAGCTGTGCTATGAAGCCTTGATGTGCCGCCATAATGCGCTGAAGGGCATTAAGAGTGACGTCAGCCCTGTGCATTGGCAATACGGTGCAATTGCTCGTCTGAAGAAGGGCGAAACGATTGATAAGTATCTGGAAAACGGCTATTCCACGATTTCCTTGGGCTATATCGGCCTTTATGAGCTGACCAAGCTGATGAAGGGCGTGAGCCATACTGATCCGGCAGGAGAGGATTTTGCGCTGCGCGTTATGAACCGTCTGCGTGGTGCCTGCGAAAAATGGAAGGCCAAGACCGGCCTTGGCTTCGGCTTATACGGCACTCCGGCAGAAAGCCTGTGCTATCGTTTTGCACGCATTGACAAGGAGCGCTTCGGCTCTATTGAGGATGTTACCGACAAGGGCTATTATACCAACTCCTACCACGTTGACGTGCGCGAGAAGATTGATGCCTTTAGCAAATTTAAATTTGAAAGCCAGTTCCAAAACATTTCCTCCGGCGGCGCTATTTCCTATGTAGAGATTCCGAATATGCGTCATAATCTGGAGGCCTTGGAAGAGGTTGTTAAATTCATTTATGATAATATCCAATATGCTGAGTTCAACACGAAGTCCGACTATTGCCATGTCTGCGGCTTTGATGGCGAAATCACCATTAACGATGACAACGAATGGGAATGCCCGGCCTGCCATAATAAGGATCATGGCAAGCTGACGGTTATCCGTCGTACCTGCGGCTATCTGGGTGAAAACTTCTGGAACGTGGGCAAGACGAAGGAAATCAAGGCTAGAGTTATGCATCTGTAAGAGGGTGATGAAAAATGAATTATTGTGAAATAAAAAATCTGGATATTGCTAATGGTCCGGGCTTGCGCGTGTCGCTGTTCGTCAGCGGCTGCACGCATCACTGCAAAGGCTGTTTTAATCCTGAATCGTGGGATTTCAATTTTGGGCAGCCTTTTACGGAGGCAACAGAAGATGAAATTCTGCGCCTTTTGGAAAATGAGCATATCCGTGGCTTGTCACTTTTGGGCGGTGAACCCTTCGAGCCGCAGAACCAGGCTGTGCTTGTTCACCTGCTGCGTCGTGTGAAGGAAAAGTTCCCGCACAAGGACATCTGGTGCTACAGCGGCTATAACTTCGAGAAGGATATGCTGACGGGCAACCTCGGCCCTTGGGAAATCACCGAAGAAATGCTGTCCTACATTGATGTGCTGATTGACGGTGAATTTAAGCTGGAGCTGAAGAACCCCAACCTGCGCTTCCGTGGCAGTGCCAATCAGCGCGTCATCAACGTTCAGGAATCCTTGAAGCAGGATGCCATTGTATCGTGGGATGATGGCGAAGGCCTGACACTTTAAGTTAATATGAACATAAAAAAGCGATTGCTGTGAGCTTTAGGCTCATATGCAATCGCTTTTCTTATGACTATTTTGTTTGCGGCCAGCTAGCATTACCAGCTTCTCGACGAACCGCCGCCGCCGCCGCTGCCGCCGCCAAAGCCGCCGCCTCCGCCACCACGGCCGCCGTGATTGCCACCGCCGAGGAATAGCAGGAGTATCAGGCGCGTGAAGAAGCTGCCGAGCAGGAGGTTATCTATCAGCAGGAAGCCAATGATAGGCAGCCCAAAATAAATATAATCCATTAGCGTGGGTTCATAGTCCGAAGCTTTAGCAGCATCTTTGGCTCCGCCGCTATATTTTACGCCGCTGAGCTCAACGCCCTCGCTTTTGGCGATAGTCGCTGCTGTAACGGCATAGCCTTGGATGATACCCTTGCTGTAGTCGTTCTTCTTGAAGTGAGGCAGCATATAATCGTCTTGGATGCGGCCTGTTTTGCCATCAGGCAGTACGCCCTCTAGGCCGTAGCCGACCTCAATGCGCGACTTTCTATCCTTGACCGCAACGACGATAAGTACGCCGTTGTTTTTTTCTTTGTTGCCGACGCCCCAATTACGCAGCACAGCCAGCGCATAGTCCTCGATGGACTCGCCCTCAAGGCTGTTGATTGTGAGAACAGCGACTTGCGCTGTCGTCTTGTTATCAAGGTCCTGACCGATGCTGAGTATTTTCTGCTTATCGGTATCGTTGATAACACCGGCGTAATCCTGCACATAGATACCGCTGCCTGCACTTGGGCGCGGCGGTATGGGCGGAGCGGCAAAGGCGCAGGCTGCAAAGAAGGTTTGCAGCAGCAGCACCAGATAAATTAAAAATCGTTTCATAGCAATTCCCCCTAGGGGCTGTTAAGCGTTAAAATTTAACCTGCGGCACCTTCTGCGCTGCTTCGTCTGCTTTGAAATAATCGCGGGCAGTGAAGCCAAAAGCACCAGCATATAAGGATGCAGGCAGGGATTTGATTCTAGCGTTGTAGGCTTGTACAGCGTTGTTGTAATCTCTGCGTGCTACGGCGATACGATTTTCCGTACCAGCCAGCTCGTCCTGCAGCTGGATGAAGTTGGTGTTGCTCTTCAGGTCCGGATAGTTTTCGGCAACCATCAGCAGACGGCCCAGAGCAGTGGTCATTTCATTGTTGGCTGCGCTGGCTTCAGCAACAGTCTGTGCGCCGCCAAGCTTTGCACGCGCATCAGAAACCTGCTTGAAAACCTCGGTTTCATGGTTTGCGTAGCCCTTAACAGTGTTTACCAGATTCGGCACAAGGTCATTGCGGCGCTGCAGCTGGTTTTCTACCTGCGCCCATTTGCCGGTTACGTTTTCGTTCATGCTTACCAGACCGTTATAGCTGCTGAACATCAGGCCCACGCAGATAACAATGGCAGCAATGATGCCTAAAAGTCCTTTACTCATTTGTACATCTTCCTTTCCATCTGTCGAAACATAATTGTAGGAGCCAATGGCCTTGGCTCATCTTCATTGTATGCTATGGGAAGAAGGATGTCAAATGTCGAAAAGTCGAAACGGGAGAATTTGTGAGAAATATTTGTGAAGTCGTAGCGTAGGGGCGTGGCTGGCTGTCATATATTTTTCACTTGCTATAAGTCGAAAAGTCAAATATAATAGAATAGAAACGTAATACTCCAATAACCTTAGGATGTGGACGTTTGTATAAGGTCAGGCTTAAGGCCTGACTATCCTTAAATTTTATAATTACAGAAACACAAGGTGATAGATTATGAAAAATTTAGCAGATGCGATTGAAAGCTTTATTATTGGTGAATTGCTGCGGCGAGAGCATGAGGATGCACTGCTGGTGCAGCGCAACGAGCTGGCCGAGCGCCTGTCGTGTGCGCCGTCGCAGATAAGCTATGTGCTGAGCACGCGCTTTACGCCGGAGCGCGGCTTTATGGTGGAGTCGCGGCGTGGCAGCGGTGGCTTTGTGCGCATTATGCGGATGGAGCCGCAGACAAAGCAGCTGCAGCATGAGCCGACGGCCGCAGAGCTGGTCGAGCATATGGCGGACAAGAAGCTGGTTACAGCGCGCGAGGGCGTGCTTTTACAATATATGCTGAAAATTATAGATGCTGACGAGAGCAAGAAGAAGAAGGTGCTGCAGCAGGCCATCGGCCTTTTGAGCAGCTCCGGACGGAGGTAAAGAGAATGTTATGTGAGGTTTGCAAGAAAAAGCCTGCTGCCGTGCATATGGTGTGCATGATGGGCGACAAGCAGGTGGATAAATGGCTGTGCCGCGATTGTGCGCAGGAATATATTCCTGCCGGACTGGGCGGTCTGCCTGAGGATATAGACGGCATGGGCATGAGCATGGGGATGCCGCAGAAGCTGCCGGATGGCGTAAAGAAGCTGATTAATGAATTTATGCGTATGGCGAAGGGCGAGGCCGCAGAGAAGAAGCCGAAGGTGACGAAGGACGGCTTCAGCGAGGCGGCAGCGCAGGTGCTGGAGCAGGCGGCGGCGAAGGCGCTCGACTGCGGCAGCGAGCATATCGGCACAGAGCATATTCTCTGGGGCCTTTTGCAGCTGGAGGATTGTGCAGGCAAAAGAATCCTGCGCAGGATGCACGAAAATTTGGAGGAAATCGCCAAGGAGCTAGAGGGCTGGCTGGATAAGGGTGCCAAAAAGAGCAGCCTGCCGCAGTACAGCCAGCGTGCTAAGCTGGTGCTGGAGCAGGCTGCTGCTAATGCGCAGGAGCTGGAGCAGGAATATGTGGGCAGCGAGCAGCTGCTTTATGGCCTGCTGTCTGCCGGCGAGGGCGTTGCCAGTCAGGTGCTGCAGAAGTTTGGCATCACGCTGGAGGCCGTGAAGAAACAGATTCAGGCTTTGGATGACAAGCGCAAGGCTGTACCGGGCCGCAGCGATGAGCGCGTGCAGCAGAAGGAGCAGCAGCGCAGCGTTTTAGACGTGCTGGAGGAGTTTGGTCGCAACCTGAACCTTGAGGCAAGCCGTGGCCATATTGACCCCGTGATTGGCCGTGAGCAGGAGGTGGAGCGCGTTATCCAGATTCTCTGCCGCCGCACGAAGAATAATCCGGTGATTATCGGTGAGGCAGGCGTAGGCAAGACCGCTGTGGCGGAGGCGCTGGCGCAGCGCATTGTGCAGGGCGACGTGCCGGAGTTTTTGCAGCGCAAGATTATCTTCTCGCTGGAGCTGGGCATGCTCGTTGCAGGAGCGAAGTACCGCGGTGAGTTCGAGGCGCGCATGAAGTCGATTCTGGAGCTGCTGCGCAAGGATAAGCGCATCATCCTCTTCATCGACGAGCTGCATACGATTATCGGCGCAGGCAGTGCCGAGGGCAGCATTGATGCCGCTAATATCATCAAGCCGGCGCTGGCGCGTGGCGAGCTGCAGGTTATTGGTGCGACGACGGTGGATGAATACCGCAAGCATATCGAAAAGGATGCAGCGCTGGAGCGTCGCTTCCAGCCTGTGCTGATTGCGGCGCCGACTGCGGAGGCGAGCGTAGCGATGCTGCTGGGCTTGCGTAAGTATTATGAGGAATTCCACAAGCTGCAGCTGACGGATGAGGCTATCCGCGCCGCTGTGGAGCTTAGTGACCGTTATATAACCGACAGAAATCTGCCGGACAAGGCTATTGACCTGATGGACGAGGCCTGCGCAAGAGCGCGCATGAAGCTGTATAAGCAGTCCGCTCCGGCGCGTGCGTTGCGCGAGCAGCTGGAATATACGCAGCTGGAGAAGGAGGAGGCCGTGGAGGCGCAGGATTATGAACAGGCTGCTGCACTGCGCGATAAGGAAAGCGATTTGCAGACCAAGCTGGCAGAGGCGCTGGCGGATATGTCGCTGACCGCACCTGTAGACGCAGAGGATGTGGCGGCGGTCGTTTCCTCATGGACGGGTATTCCGCTGGCCAAGCTGAACGAAAAGGAAAGCAGCCGTTTGCTGAAGCTTGAGGCACGCTTGCATGAGCGTGTTATCGGGCAGGAGGAGGCCGTGAGCGCTGTGAGCAGAGCTGTGCGCCGCGCGCGTGCAGGCTTTAAGAATATCAACCGTCCTGTAGGCTCCTTCCTCTTCCTCGGCCCGACGGGCGTAGGCAAGACGGAGTTGGCGAAGGCGCTAGCGGCAGAGCTTTTTGGCGATGAACGCGCGATGCTGCGCTTTGATATGTCCGAGTATATGGAAAAGCACACGACAGCACGACTGATTGGTGCACCTCCTGGCTATGTAGGCTATGAGGAGGGCGGTCAGCTGACGGACGCTGTACGCCGTAAGCCTTATTGCGTGGTGCTGCTGGACGAGATTGAGAAGGCTCATCCTGATGTGTTCAACCTGCTTTTGCAGATTATGGAGGATGGGCGCCTGACGGATGGACAGGGACGCACTGTGGACTTCCGCAATGCCGTGATTATCATGACGAGCAACGCCGGAGCGCAGCGCCTGAGCACGACGGCGCCGCTGGGCTTTGCGGCGAGCGCGGCCAGCGAGCTGCACAACCGCAAGGAGCAGGTGCTGTCCGAGATTAAGCATATCTTCCGTCCGGAGTTTTTGAACCGTATTGACGAGCTGCTCGTCTTTAATCCGCTGGAGCGCCGTGAGCTGGAGCAAATTGCTGCGAATATGCTGGAGGAGCTCAACAAGCGTATGGCACATAACGGTCTGAGCATTGAGCTGACGCAGCCGGCGCGTGAGCTGCTGCTTGCTGAGGGCAGCGACAGCAAATACGGCGCGCGTCCGCTGCGCCGTGCCTTGCGCAGATTAGTGGAGGATCCTGTCAGCGATTTGTTCCTGGCGGGCGATTTTGGCAGCGGCGATAAAATTATTGCCGAGCCTGACGGCAAGAAGCTGAAATTTCATAAGGCAGTAGAGGAAGCGCAGCTTATCCTGGAGCTGCCTGCCGCAGATGATAAGGTTGGCGCTATGGCGAAGGAGGCAGAGCATGGCGAAGGCGAAAACTAAATTTGTCTGCCAGGAATGCGGCTATGTGACGACGTCATGGATGGGCCGCTGTCCTGAATGCGGCAATTGGAATACACTGGTGGAGGAGCTGGAGGTTACGGCGAAGGCCGGAGCGAAAAGCTATCTGCCGACGAATAACGAAAAGGTGAAGCCGCGCACGATTGCCAGCGTAGCGCAGACGAAGGTGGAGCGCCTGGCGACAGGCATTCGCGAGTTTGACAGGGTGCTGGGCGGCGGCGTGGTGCCGGGCAGTTTGGTGCTCCTTGGCGGCACGCCGGGTATTGGCAAGTCGACGATTCTGTTAGATGCAGGCCTGCGCTTTGCGCAAAGAAATATCAAGGTGCTCTATGTCAGCGGCGAGGAAAGCGAAGAGCAGACAGCGATGCGTGCGGTCCGCCTTGGCGGAGCGCATGCGAGCGACAGGCTGCTGATTATGACGGCTACGGATTTAGATGCTATTTTGACGCAGGCGAACAATATTAAGCCGCAGCTGCTCATCATCGACAGTATTCAGACGATGTATAATCCGGAGCTGCAGACGGCGGCCGGCAGCGTGGGCCAGGTGCGTGAGTGTACGGCGAAGCTTTTGCAATTCGCCAAGACCTCGGGCATAGCAGTCATGGTCATCGGCCACGTGACGAAGGACGGCACGATTGCCGGACCACGTCTTTTGGAGCATATGGTGGACGTGGTGCTGCAGTTCGAGGGCGACCGCTCCTACTCCTTCCGCGTGCTGCGTGCACTCAAGAACCGCTTCGGCAGCACGAACGAGAGCGGTATTTTCTCCATGGAGGCCGGCGGCCTGCAGGAGGTTGCTAATCCTGCAGGACTTTTTCTGGAAAGCAGGGAAAGTGCCGTCAGCGGCAGCGTCATTGGTGCCTGCATGGAGGGCAACAGGCCGATTATGGTGGAGTTTCAGGCGCTCGTTGCCAAAACTCCCTACGGCATGCCGAGGCGTACAGCCGTAGGCTTTGATTATAACCGCGTGAATATGCTGCTGGCGATTTTGGAGCGCCGCTTCGGACTGGACTTTGGCATTTATGATGCTTATGTCAACGTCGTCGGCGGCATGAAGGTCACAGAGCCGGCAGCCGATCTGGCTGTGGCGGCGGCGCTGGTGTCGAGCCATCGCAACAGGCCGGTGCCGCAGGGCGTGCTGGTCTTTGGCGAGGTAGGCCTGACGGGCGAGGTGCGCCGCGTCAGCGCACCGGAGCGCAGAATTATGGACGGCGTGAACCTGGGATTTACGAAATTCGTTGTGCCGGACAGCAAAATAGAGCTGCCGAAGGATGTGCGCGCACAGATTGTGCGCGTGAAGACTTTGGAGCAGGCGATGAGTGCGATATTTAGTTAAGACTGTGATTATCATTGCAAATTTTCGCCATTTATGGTAATCTATAATATATTAAAAACGTCTATTTTTAACACCCCTGCTGCTTCGGCAGCAGCATAAATCTGAAGGAGAGTGAAGGCTAGATGCAGCAAAAAGCACAAGAAATGGTACTCGTCATCGATTTTGGCGGTCAGTACAACCAATTAATTGCCAGACGCGTTCGTGAAAGCGGCGTGTACTGCGAAATCGTTTCCTACAAACATGACTTAGCAGCGATTAAGGCTAAGAACCCTAAAGGAATTATTTTTACAGGTGGTCCGAACAGTGCTTATCTGGAAGACTCTCCGACTATCGACCCGGAAATTTATACCTGGGGCGTGCCTGTGCTGGGCATCTGCTACGGCAGCCAGCTGATGATGCACATGCTGGGCGGCAATGTCTGCAAAGCTCCTGAGCGTGAATATGGCAAAACTGTTGTTGACCTCGACACCACCAGCCCGATGTTCGCAGGCCTGCCTGAGAAGAACGTTTGCTGGATGAGCCATAACGATTATATCGAAACTGCGGCTCCTGGCTTCAAAATTGTTGCCAGCACTCCGAACTGCCCTGTAGCAGCTGCTGAGGACGAAGCACGCAAATTATATTGCGTACAATTCCACCCTGAGGTTCTGCACACTGAAAACGGCACAAAGATGCTGAGCAATTTCGTTTACAATGTCTGCGGCTGCTCCGGTACCTGGAAGATGGATTCCTTCGTTGAGCAAACTGTTGCTGAGCTGAAGGCGAAAATCGGCGACGGCAAGGTGCTGTGCGCTCTGTCCGGCGGTGTTGACTCCAGCGTTTGCGCTGCAATGCTGGCGAAGGCTATCGGCAAGCAGCTGACCTGTGTATTTGTTGACCACGGTCTGCTGCGTAAAAACGAGCGTGAAGAGGTTTGCGCTGTTTTCGGTGAAGGCGGTCAGTTTGACATCAACTTTATCTGCGTTGATGCACGCGAGCGCTTCTACAGCAAGCTGGCTGGCGTAACTGCTCCTGAGGGCAAACGCAAAATTATCGGTGAAGAATTTATCCGTGTATTCGAAGAAGAGGCTAAGAAAATCGGCGCTGTCGATTATCTGGCACAGGGCACGATTTATCCTGACGTTGTTGAAAGCGGTCTTGGCGGCGAATCTGCTACCATTAAGAGCCATCACAACGTAGGCGGTCTGCCTGACTTTGTTGATTTTAAAGAAATCGTTGAGCCGTTGCGCGACCTGTTCAAGGACGAGGTTCGTCAATCCGGCCGTGAGCTGGGCCTGCCTGAGCATCTCGTTGCACGCCAGCCGTTCCCTGGTCCTGGTCTTGCTATCCGCATTATCGGTGACGTAACTCCGGAGAAGGTTGCTATCGTACAGGATGCAGATGCAATCTATCGTGAAGAGGTGGACAAGCTGCCGATGAGCGAGCGTCCGAGCCAGTATTTTGCTGCTCTGACCAATATGCGTAGTGTTGGCGTTATGGGCGACGAGCGTACCTATGATTATGCTATCGCTCTGCGTGCTGTAACTACTACGGACTTCATGACCGCAGAGGTTACTATGCTGCCGCCGGCAACCATCACGACTGCGGCTAACCGTATTGTCAACGAGGTTAAGCACATTAACCGCGTGCTGTTTGACTATACCACGAAACCGCCTGCTACTATCGAATTTGAATAAGCTTCTATAAACTATAAAGCCTTGCTGGCGTTCTGCTTAATGCAAAATACCGGCAAGGCTTTTTATTGTGCAAAATGCTTGCGGATGCTATACTAATAATGGAGCAGTTTGTTGATTATAATAAAATTTTTTTGGAGGACTTATGCCTATAGAATTTGCTTTTTTAGATTATTTGCAGACACTGCACACGCCGCTGCTGGACGAGCTGATGCTTTTCATCACGACTATGGCAGGCAGAGGTGAGCTGGCGCTGGTTTTGGGCGCGGCGCTGCTGTGCTTCAAGCGTTCGCGCAAGGTTGGTCTGGCGATAATTGCCGCTATGGTTATCGGCTACCTGCTGGGCAGCGTTATCCTGAAGCCGTCGATTGCGCGCGTGCGTCCTTGTAACGTGAATCTGGCGGTGGAGATGCTGGTGGAACGTCCGCATAGCTTTTCCTTTCCTTCGGGACATACGACGCTGGCCTTTTCAGCGATTATGTCGTTGTACTTTGCGCAGTGCCGCAAGTTTTTCTGGGCGGCGGCCTGCGTGGGCGCTGTGGTTGCATTTTCGCGTATGTATCTGTATGTGCACTTCCCGACGGATATTCTTGCTGGCTTGGCGGTAGGCACGCTGAGCGCTTATATTGCCTGGGAAATAGTACGGAGATTTGCTGGAGGCGAGGAAGAGGATGAACAAGCAAGAGGTTTATGAGTTTTTACAGGCGCAGGGCGTCACATATGAGGTGACGGAGCATAAGGCTGTCTATAATATGGACGAGCTGACAGAGGTGGAGCTGCCCTATCCTGAGGCGGATGCCAAGAATCTTTTTGTGCGTGATGACAAAAAGAGCAGCTATTATCTCATCACTGTGCGAGGCAGCAAGCGTGTGGACTTGCAGGAGTTTCGCAAGGTTTATGGCACGCGTCGCTTGAGCTTTGCTTCGGCAGAGGATTTGGAGCGTTTGCTGGGGCTTTTTCCTGGCAGCGTTACGCCCCTCGGCTTATTGAATAACGCTGAGAAGAACGTGAAGCTGTTTTTTGACAGCGATTTTGCTGACGATGATTTAATCGGCGTGCATCCGAATGAAAACACAGCGACCGTTTGGCTGAAGGCGGGGGATTTAGTGCGCCTTATTCGTGAGCACGGCAATGAGGTGGAGCTTATAAAGTAAAGAGTTCTTTACTTATGTATTCATCGTAGAGTTTTTCTGCGTATTTGAAATCTATTACATGCTCTAGATAAGCGGGCTTTTTCCTTGATGTAGCGAATAAAACATCTTCTTTTGTCTTTTGATTGTACAGAATAGATGCATGTCGAGAAATTAGCTTTTGATTTTTTTTGATAAACTCGTATTCCTTTTCAACTAGAATTTTATAATTCCTATTAGGTTCCTTATTAATATCGTAGTAAGAAATTGCTTGAACGGGGACGGGAATCATATTGCTGAATTTCAGTGTGCCCTTCAATTCTAAAACACCATTTTTATTTTTACTTGTGATACGAACTATGGGGATGATACTTTTGCGGATAGCCTTTTCTCCATTAGAAATCAGATAATCACTGTTTTTAGGGGATGAAAGAGGAACGTAATAGTTATATTCATTAACAGTTAATACAATGCCGATATATTTTTTAGGGAATGCAGCGCTTTCCTTGTTATCAAATATGTTTTGAAAATTAGGCTGTTGACGTAAGTAGTCTATGTATTTACTGTCTATGGTATAAAGCTTTAGATTCATGAGAATTCCTTTCCCGAAAAAGAAAAAGAGGCGAGTACTACTCACCTCTTAACCTGCCTTCTCTTAGTGGTGGAAAGCAACCTGAATTTACAGTCTCACGTTTATTGGTAGCGAAACACCAGAAGATTAAAGTCCCACACTTTTGGTGGTGGAATACCAGAAGGATAAGTTGCCTTATCTATTAATAATATACATCATAATTAGCTTCTTGTCAATCGTGCTTTGCTTTTCTCACCGTTACGTGTTATACTTATGAAGTAAGAATTTACTTATATACATAATAAAGTTTAAGAACAGGAGTTGATTTATATGCTGTTTGTCGAATATCCCAAATGCTCTACCTGCCAAAAGGCGAAGAAGTGGCTGGATGAGCATGGCCTGACCTATGAGGATCGTCATATTGTGGAAAATAATCCTACCTATGAGGAGCTTAAGGATTGGTATGCACGCAGCGGTTTGCCGCTGAAGCGCTTTTTCAATACCAGCGGCCTGAAGTATAAGGCTTTGCAGCTTAAGGATAAGCTGCCGACGATGAGCGAGGATGAGCAGCTCAAGCTTCTGGCAACTGATGGTATGCTTGTAAAGCGCCCTGTTATCGTTATGGAGGACAAGGTGCTGACCGGCTTTAAGCCTGCGGAGTGGGAAGAAAAGCTTCTGTAAGGTGCCAAGGAGATGGATGCAAGTCTGTCTCCTTTTTTTAGATTGGAGGGATACTATGAACTTTACTTTTGATGCACAGGAATATAAATACGCTTCGCGCCGTCGCGTAGTTCATGCGAAGCGCGGCATGGTCTGCACCTCGCAGCCGCTTGCTTCGCAGGCAGGCCTGACGATTTTGCAGCAGGGCGGCAACGCAATTGATGCGGCGATTGCTACGGCTATCTGCCAGACGATTGTGGAGCCGACGAACAACGGCCTTGGCAGTGACTGCTTTGCGCTCGTGTGGACGGGCGGCAAGCTGCATGGTCTGAACGGCAGCGGCTATGCTCCGCAGCGCCTGACGCCGGAGGCGGTGGCTGCCAGCGGTGCGACGGAGAAGATGCCGCTGCGCGGCTGGGAGGCAGTGACGGTTCCCGGTGCGCCCTCGGCCTGGGCAGAGCTACATAAGCGCTTTGGCCGTCTGCCCTTTGCGAAGCTGTTTGAGCCGGCAATTTATTATGCGGAGCAGGGCTATCCTGTTTCTCCGATTGTGGCGCGCTTCTGGCAGGAGGGCATCGACGCGCTCACGTCTTATAAAAATAATCCGGCGATAGCGCCGTGGTTCGCGACCTTTGATGTGCATGGCAACGGTGTAGCGCCCAAGACGGGCGAGCTGGTTACGCTGCCTGACCATGCGAAAACGCTACAGATTTTGGCGGACAGCTATTGCGAGAGCTATTATCGCGGCGAGCTGGCGCAGAGGCTGGTGGAGTTCAGCGACAAGACGGGCGGCTATCTTTCCTTGGAGGATTTGGCTGATTACCGTGCGGAATGGGTGGAGCCGGTGCATATCAATTACCACGGCTATGACGTGTGGGAGATGCCGCCGAACGGTCATGGCATTACGGCGCTTATGGCGCTGAACATACTGAAGGATATGGAAATCGGCGCGAAGGATACGGGCGACACCTTCCATAAGCAGATTGAGGCGATGAAGCTGGCGTTTGCCGACGGCATGCACTATATCGCTGACCCGCGTTATATGCAGACGAGGGTGGAGGAGCTGCTGAGCGACGCTTATGCTGCGCAAAGGCGTGCGCTGATTGGCGAGACGGCGCTGGAGCCGACGCATGGCAAGCCGTTCTGCGGCGGCACGGTTTATCTGTGTACTGCTGATGGCGAGGGCAATATGGTTTCGTTCATTCAGAGCAATTATAAGGATTTTGGCAGCGGCATCGTGCTGCCCGGCTATGGCATTAACCTTAATGACCGCGGCGCAGGCTTCAGCCTGAATCCTGAGCTTGATGATTATCTGGCACCGCGCAAGAAGCCTTATCATACGATTATCCCCGGATTTTTGACGCATGAGGGCGAGGCTGTGGGGCCGTTCGGTGTTATGGGCGCGTATATGCAGCCGCAGGGCCATGTGCAGGTGATTATGAATACGGTGGACTGGCTGCTGAATCCGCAGTCTGCGCTTGACGCTCCGCGCTGGCAGTGGATTGCCGGCAAGGAGATTTGGCTGGAGAGCAGCGTGGCGCCGGAGATTGTCGAGGATTTGCGCCGCCGCGGACATGAGGTGCGCGTGCTGGAGGATGATACGACGTTCGGCCGGGGCGAGATTATCTGGCGCGACAGCAACGGAGTGTTGGCGGGGGCGACGGAGCCTAGGGCTGATGGGGTGGTAGCAGCCTGGTAGTGTTTAGTTTAGTACGCCTTCGTCGTGATTGCTCGTATCTGGTACTCTCTAGCTCGTCTTTATATAGTTTAATATATTGATTTTACAAAGTCCCTGTGCTATAATAATTTCCGCATTTTTATTTGTTGTTTTAATGAGGAGATTATTACTATGGAAAATAAGCTGACCTTGAAGGAATGGCTGCCTTTAATCGGCATGACTGTTTCTGCTTTCATTTTTAATACTTCGGAGTTCATGCCTATCGGCCTGCTGACAGATATTGCTGCGGATTTTCAGATGACAGAGGCGCAGGCTGGTATGCTGATTACGATTTATGCTTATGTCGTGATGCTGATGTCGCTGCCGCTGATGATTCTTGCTTCGCGCTATCCGCTGCGTAAGCTGCTGCTGGCGACTATCAGCCTGTTCGCTGTGTCGCATGTGGCTTCGGCGTTCGCCGGCGGCTTTTGGTCGCTGATGCTGTCGCGCATCGGCGTGGCCTTTGCGCATTCTATTTTCTGGTCGGTGGCTTCACCGATTGCGGTGCGGCTGGTGAGCGGGCCGTTTAAGGCGCTGGCGATGAGCATGATTGTTACGGGTACGGCGATTGCGATTATCGTCGGTCTGCCTTTGGGACGTATCATCGGCCTGTATGTGGGCTGGCGTATGGCGTTCATGTGCATTGCGGTGATTGCCTTTGCGGTGCTGGCGTATATGACATTTGTTTTTCCGCAGCTGGAAAAGAGCGAGCCGTTTACGCTGAAGCAGCTGCCGGAGCTGCTCAAAAACAAGGTGCTCGTGGGCCTGTATATTATGGCGTGGCTGCTGCCGACAGGCTATTATACGGCGTACAGCTATATTGAGCCGTATCTGAAGCAGGTGGCGCTCATGGACGATGCGTGGATTACGGTGACGCTGGTTATCTTCGGCGCTGCCGGCTTGCTGGGCAGTGCGGCCTTTTCCAAATGGTATGACAGGTGCCGCTTCCACTTCTTCCGTGCGACGGTGCTGGGCGTTGCTGTCGTGCTGCTGCTGCTCTATCCGTTGAGCTTTAATCATTATCTGCTTGTCGCTTTGTGCGCTGTCTGGGGCATTTTCGTGACGGCGTTCAACGTTGTCGGACAGGCGGAGCTGCTGCGCACGACGACGATGAGCACGTCGGCGGTGGCGATGTCGATTTACTCGGGCATTTATAACCTGGGCATTGGCAGCGGCAGCTATCTGGGCGGACTTATCTGCACGCATGCGTCCATTGCTTATATCGGCTGGGGCGGCGGTGCGATTGTGCTGCTTTCCTTTGGCTACTGCGTGCTGCGTCTGGTGCGCAATATGCGTAAGCAGGAGGCTGAAAGCTAAGCTGCGGTTGGGACAAAATTAACCTCATAAACTAAAAAATGGCTAGAATTTAAGAGTTTTCTCAAATTCTAGCCGTTTTGCTTTATGCAATTAAAAATTTTCGTGTAAGGCTGGGGGTTGGCCCAGACTCTTTATATTATACGATTTGTTCACCGTGGTAGCGTTCGCCGTCGTTGTCAGGCAGCAGGCCATAGCGCTCAGTCCACAGGGTTTTGTATTTCAGTGCCTGTGCATGGATAGCGTCCAAGCCTTTGTCGTCAAGCTTTTTGATAACCTTGGCAGGAATGCCGGCTACGAGAGAGTACGGCGGCACAATGGTGCCCTTGGTTACAACTGCGCCGGCAGCGACGATGGAGCCGTGACCGATAACTGCGCCGTCAAGCACGGTGGAGTGCATGCCGATGAGGCAATGGTCTTCGACGGTGCAGGCATGCAGCAGTGCGCAGTGGCCGACGGTAACAAAATCACCGACGATGCAGGCATATTTATCAGCAACGTGCAGCACGCTGTTGTCCTGAATGTTGCTGTAGCGGCCAACCTCGATGCGGTTGACGTCGCCGCGAATGGTTACGCCCGGCCAGACGCTGGCATATTCCTTGAGCTCAACTTTGCCGATAAGGGTGGCAGTGTTGAATGCATAGGCTTTTTCATCAATTTTGGGAGCTTGCCCTTCAAATTTAAAAATCATAATATCACCACTTTCTAAAATTGGGCCGTCGGCATGACGGCCAGAGGAATAACGAATTGTTCTTGCACCTATATTATTATATGAGCAGGCGCTAAAGTCAAGATATTCACACTTATTTTGCAGATGTGACAGATTGGATTTAGTTGTGGGTGGGCAGTAGAAAACAATTTCTTGCGTTAGCTTGACAAATTTACTGATTCGTTATATAATAACTATGCAGCACTTAGACAAGCTGTATGCATTTGTTTATATAAGAATTTTAAGCTATTGTAATGATATTTTCCTATGCGAAAATTTCATTATAATAGCTTTTTTTGTTGCGTTTTTCGCATATGTAGTGTTCAAAGAAAGGGTGATTCTTATATGGCAAATTACAGTTACGCAAATTTATATGTCTATGGTCCGCAAGAGGAGCTGGCAAACCTCTTTAAAAAGCTCAAGCGCTGGACGCGCAAAGATGAGCGCAAACCGAAAACTGCCTTTGGCTGCGGCTGGCTCGGCTTCATCGCTAAGGGCGCCGGTATCAAGGCCTTTGATCTCCGCGCTGGTGTTGAAAAATTCCAGTTCGACGGCAAAGAGATGCTGTATATCTGCTACACTTCGGCATGGGGACCGCAGCCTACGTTTTGGAAAGCAGTGCTGCGCAAGTTCGCTCCGGCGTGTAAGTCCTACTATCTGTCGGAGGAGTCCTGCCAAGGGCTTTACGTCACCAACGACAAATTCAGACGCGTCATCACAGCGGATTACGCAATTCCTGCTTGGGATTCCGCAGCAGGTTGCTACCTGCCTTCGGAGTTGCGTCGCAGCACCTTCTACACCGAAGGAGCTATGCGCGAGCTGCTCAGCAGCAGATATGGCAGTGGTAAGAGCACGGCGGAGTTGCTTGAGCTGGCGCGACACGATGGCTTGCCTGTGTATGATGTAAAGCGAGAGGCTTGATGGGTACAGGAAGCGGCAGTGAGGGGCTGTCGCTTCTTGAAATTTACCATGATATTTAAGGGCGCACTGTTTGTTATAGGCTTGCTTATTGCAGCACGTGTATTCAAAGCTATAGTCTAATGGAGAAAAATGCTCCACTTGCTCCAGTTACTCCACTTTTTTCGGCATAAAACATAAAAAAATAAGGCTCAGAGAATTATAATATATTATAAATAAAAGCACGCAGATTTAGGCGAAAATAGCTTAAAAATGCGTGTTTTCCTCCTTACGAAGACTTTGTTTATAAGGATATATATAATGATTAGTGGTGCAGTTTTTTTGCGCGCCTGGATTTAAGTGGAGCAAGTGGAGTAAGTGGAGCAGGGAGGGGGAGCGTAGCTTTTTGGAAAATCTTAGATTATTTTCGTTCGCAGGAGTTTAAAGTTATCTAATGTATGCCGTGCTATAATTTAGTCAATCCAAAGGGAGAAACAAAGAAACTGCTGAAGGTTTTTAAAGCCAAGGAGGTGTAAGGAATGATTGAATTTATAATATTTTTATAATTTAGCTGATGATGTTTAGAGAAAGGAAGTGAAAGATATGTTTCCGTTGTCTATTGTAATTGTATTGTAATTATATAAAGGTGAGGTTAAAGA
>OQVS01000429.1_pt1 | contig 28499 bp, 22 predicted proteins | sample 1691601 | NCBI WGS metagenome assembly OQVS01 (sample SAMN03418268, study PRJEB22391) | human gut metagenome | biome: human-gut; feature: organic feature; material: feces | host: Homo sapiens | place: Tanzania | collected 2013-01 | reverse complement strand
ATCCGGTATACCCTTTTCCGGGTATCGGGGGTTTGAATCCCTCATCTTCCGCAAACCTAAGGTGAAACCATCATGAAAAAATTAATCATTTCCATACTCTTATTTTTGCCCTTGATGTCTGTTCAAGCGCAAAGTGTCCTCACACCCCAACAGCAGTTGGAGGAGGCTCAGAAAAAGCTTGAGGAAGCCAAAAAGGCGGTAGAGGAAGCCAAGCAGAAGGCGGAAGCAGCCAAGCAGAAGGCGGAAGCGGAAGCTGCCAAACAAAAGGCGGCTGCCGAAGCTGCCAAGAAAAAAGCAGAGGAAGAGGCTAAGAGAAAGGCGGCTGAGGAGGCAAAAGCCAAGGCCGAAAAGATACAGCAACAGATAAAGGAAGCTGAGGCTGAGACTGCAAGACTGAAGGCAGAGGCGGCAAGACTGAACGCAGAAGCCAATGGTGCTGCGGCAACAACAGCGGCTCCTGAGGCAACCACTGCCCCAGCGACTCCTGCTCCTGCCACCACAGCATCGCAGGGCTCGGGATGGGTAATTCCTACGGCAACAAAGAAGGAGACACCTAAACCTGCTGCTCAGGTTAACGGCGCGAAACTGAAGGAAGACCCCAAATACCTGGAAGGCGCCATCACCTTCGACGAACAGGGCAAAATCGTGTTTGACTCAGAGATAGAAGCCCCCGGCAAGAGCGCAGCCCAGCTTTACAATCTGGTGTTCGACTACATGAGCGGCCTGACTCAGGACAAAGAGAGCAAGGCAAGCCGAATGGCGCTGGTGAACAAAGACGAACACATCATCGTAAACGCGATGGACGAATGGCTCGTGTTCAGCAACTCCTTCATCTCGCTCGACAGAACAGAATGCAAATACAACCTCATCGCCAAGATAACAGACGGAAAGGTAAGCCTGTCGATCAACCACATTAATTATATTTATGAGGAGGGAAGACAGACCGGATTCAAACTGCCAGCCGAAGAGGTGATTATCGACAAGGTGGCGCTGACCAAGAAAAAGAACGACCTGGCACGCATCTTCGGTAAGTTCCGCAAGAAGACCATCGACAGAAAAGACCAGATTTTCAACGAAATAGCAGCTCTGGTGAAATAAATTTCGAGGGAACAGAACAGTAACAAACGCAATATGACAACAGAACAAAATAACAACAATGCTGCCGAAAACAAGGAGCAGCAACAGCAAGAGGCTCAGGAGAAGACAACCTACGCCGTGAGACCTCACCACCACTATAAACGACTGGACTACAGCGACCCGACCAACCTGAAAGTGCGCAACAAGTTGAACACGGCTTTCATCCTATTGGTCATCGTGGGCATCACGCTGTGGTACACAATGGACACACACACACCTGCCTACGTAGTTCTGCTCGTAGGAGTAGTGGTGAAAATCGCCGAAGTATGTATTCGACTATTCAGAAAATGATGAAGAAAAGTAAAGTAATCCTTACGATAACTCTGTTTTGTGCTGCGACATCGCCTGTCGTGGCACAAACCGATTTTAGCAACAACGAGGACTCGATGTTTGCACCCGTCAACAACAGGAACGTCAGAACCGACTCATTAGGGTCGGACAAGGAAATACCCAAGGGACTGAAGGTGTGGACCATAGACGAGCGATTCGGCGACCGACAGGAGGCACAGGTGGACACCCTGCAGCACATGTACATGAACACCCCATTCACCTCGGGACTGAGGGGAGAATACAACTCGCTGGGCAATCTGGGCTCGCCCCGCATCAACCGTATCTTTATCGACCGACGGCTGGACCAGGGGCAGTTTATCTTCGCACAGCCCTTCGACTGCATCAGCACGCCCGTCAGCGAATTCCACTTCACCAACACCTACTCGCCCATCACCAACGTGACGCTCAACAGCTGCGGAAACCGTACCAACGGCGAGGACGACTTCAAGGCGATGTTTGCCGTCAACGCGGGAAAACGACTGGGCATGGGATTCAGATTCGACTATAAGTACGGACGTGGCTACTACGACAGCCAGAGCACCTCGCACTTCAAATATACCATGTGGGGATCGTACATAGGCGACAGATACCAGGCGCACCTGCTCTTCTCTACCCTGCACCAAAAGGCGACAGAGAACGGCGGAATCACCAACGACGACTACATCAAGCACCCAGAACTCTTCGAAGACACCTATGCCGAGAACGAGATTCCTACCGTGCTGCAGCAGAACTGGAACAGAAACAACAGCATACACGTGTTCTTCAACCACAGGTACAATGTGGGATTCAACAGAAAGGTGCGCATGACCGACGAGGAGATCAAGGCGAAGAAGTTTGCCATGGCCTCGAAGAAGGAGAATGCCGCCGAGGACGCCAAGGAGGAGGCAAGGAAAAAGGCTCGCCAGGAGGGCAAGAAGTTCGACGAGGATGCCTTCGGCAAGACACCTAAGTTTGCCGGACGACCCGACGACGCAAAGATAGCGGGCGACGAGCCTGCTGCCGACAAGAAGGATGCCAAGCCGACAGAGCGCATCGCCGTGAACGGTAAGAGCGCCGCCGACAGCATCATGGCACAGGAGAAGAAGGCGGCTCAGGACACGGCCTGGATGAAAAACGAATACGTGCCGGTGACAAGCTTTATACACACCTTGAAGTTCGACAACTACAGCCGTACTTATATCGCCTATCAGACACCTGCCGACTACTATCTGAACGAATACTACACGGCGGGAAAATACGAGGGCGACTCCATCTACGACAACACCAAGCACTGGGAGATGAAGAACACCCTGGCGCTGGCTACGCTGGAGGGATTCAGCAAGTGGGCTAAAGCGGGACTGAAGGCTTTCGTGAGCTACGACCTGCGCCACTTCGAGTTGCCTGACACCGAGGGCGGCGTGATGAAATACAACGAGCACTCGGTGAGTGTGGGCGGACAGTTGAGCAAGCGACAGGGCAAGCTGCTGCATTATAATGCCGTGGCCGAAATCGGTGTGGCCGGCGAGGATGCAGGAACACTGGCGGTCGACGGCGACGTGGACGTGAACATCCCCTTCCTCGGCGACACATTGTCGGTCATCGGTAGTGGTTTCTTCCACAGAATCACTCCTTCGTTCTACTTCCGCAACTATCACGGTCGTCACTTCTGGTGGGAGAACGACCTCGACAAGATTATACACACACGCATCATGGGAACGCTGAAGTTTGCCAAGACAAAGACGATGCTCAGAGTGGCTGTGGACGAGATAAAGAACTATGCCTACCTGAGCCAGAGCTACAACGTGACGGATAACAACCAGGCGGCACGTACGGGAGTAACGGTGCAGGCCAAGCAGAGCGGGAGCCCCGTCAACCTGCTGACAGCCCAGCTGTTCCAGGACGTGAGATGGGGAATACTGAACTGGGAGAACGTCATTACCTATCAGCACTCGAGCAAGACGGACGTCATCCCCGTGCCTGCGCTCAACGTGTACAGCAACCTGTATCTGAAATTCCCTGTGGTGAAGGTGCTCAACATCGACCTGGGTGCCGACGTGAGATACTTCACAAGCTATGAGGCACCCGACTATTCGCCTGCGCTGAGTCAGTACACAGTACAGGACAATGGCGACAAGAATGTGAAAGTGGGCAACTACCCCATCGTCAACGTCTATGCCAACGTGCACATCAAGCATACACGTTTCTTCGTAATGATGACACACGTCAACAAGGGTTCGGGCGACAAGAACTATTTCTTCGTGCCCCACTATCCGCTCAATGGCAGCGTGTTCCGATTCGGTGTTAGCTGGAACTTCTTCAATTGATGATTGCAACAAATTCGATAAAGGCCTGGTTTTTGGCAGCGCGCCCCAAAACGCTGTCAGCTGCGGCTGTACCCGTACTGATAGCCATCGCACTCGCTATGCGCGACTGCTATCTGATGGAAACAGTTGGCGATGCTGCACAGCCTCACATCCTGCACATACCAGCCCTACTGTGTCTGCTCTTCGCATGGGTGATGCAGATAGACTCCAACTTCGTGAACGACTACTTCGACTTTAAACGGGGAAATGACGACGAGACACGATTAGGCCCCAAGAGGGCCTGCGCAGAAGGATGGATCACCGAACGCGCCATGAAGACGGGCATCATCGTGACCACGCTCCTTGGATGCGCCATCGGTCTGCCACTCGTCATCTACGGAGGAATGGCCATGATATGGGTGGGAGTGGCCTGCGTAGCGTTCTGCTTCCTCTACACCACAACCTTCAGCTACCACGGCATGGGCGACATACTGGTGCTGCTGTTCTTTGGCATCGTACCGGTGTGCTGCACCTATTATGTCATCATGCCCGAGGGCTACAAGACAGTAAGTACTGAGGTGGTGATGGCCGCTATCGCCTGCGGACTGGTGGTGGACACACTCTTGGTGGTGAACAACTTCCGCGACAGAGACAACGACCGCGAGGCTGGCAAACGCACACTCATCGTCAAGTTAATCGACAGATGGGACGAGAAGAGTGCACTCTGGCTCTATCTGCTCTTGGGGTATGTGCCCCTCGCCATCATGATGGGCATGGGAATCCACGATGCCGTAGTGCGCGACACCTCTACCTTTGCCCTCCCCCTCTACGCTGTCTACGCAGCCATGCACCATACTACCTACCGGCAGCTGAAAGCCATCAACCACGGCAGGGAACTCAACAGGGTGTTGGGAAGTACGGCACGCAATATTTTCATCTATGGACAAATCGTTTTCCTAACCATCGTCCTGGGATTCGCATTGGAAATATAATGAGGAGAAAAAGCAATGATACAACAAGTAAGTATGGAAATCATGGAGTTTGTGGAAACACAGATTCTGCCAAAATATACAGAGTTCGGTGAAAGCCACGGACTCAGACACGTCAACAGGGTGATCAAGAATTCTCTGGAGTTGGCACGCATCACGGGTGCCGACATCAACATGGTGTATGTCGTGGCTGCCTACCACGACCTGGGAATGAGCGGACCGAGAGCTATCCACCACATCACGAGCGGAAAGATTCTCATGGCAGATGCCCGGCTGAAGCGATGGTTCTCCCAAGACCAGATAAAGATCATGAAAGAGGCGGTGGAAGACCACAGGGCCTCGTCAAGCCGTCAGCCCAGAAGCATCTACGGCAAAATCGTGGCTGAAGCCGACCGCGACATCGACACCCACGAGATTTTCCTCCGTGCCATCCTCTATGCCAAGGAAAACAATCCCGGTAAAGACAAGGAACAAATATGGGAACTCTTCGCCCACCACATGGACGAGAAGTACTCAGTACATGGATACATCAAACTCTGGATTCCCAACTCGCCCAACGAGAAGGAACTGAAAATGCTGCGCGACATCATCGAGGACAAAGCGCTGCTAAGACAGGAATTCGACAAGATTTACGAGAGCATTCTCTGAAGTCAAGGAGAATTCTATGGAGTTAAAACAAAGGCTATCCTAACTCAAGAATTATTCTGAATGAGATATTTGATTCGAGCCAATAATTTTTAAGTAAAGAATTTGAGAAGCATTCCTGACAAAAATAAAATATTCCTGCCTCTTCTTCCCCTTTATCTTCTTAACAAAAAATCGCCCTAAATGGTTACTATTTCAATTAAAATTAGTAACTTTGCACTCAAATATAAAAAAGATAAAGATTAGGATGAAAAAAATGTTATTTACGCTGCAATTACTGCTGTTCGCAGTTATTGCACAGGCACAACTGCTTAGCCCTGTAAAATTCACCAGTCAGTTGAAAACTAACGGGACAGCAGTTGCAGAGATTGTATTCAGCGGAAAGATTCAACCAGGATGGCACGTCTACTCTACAGGTTTGGGAAGCGACGGACCTATCTCGGCAACCTTCAACGTCAACAAAATGGAAGGCGTAGAACTCGTCGGCAAACTGCAGGCACGAGGCAACGAGGTGTCGAAATACGACAATATGTTCGGCATGAAGCTGCGTTTCTTCGAAGGAAGCGCCACTTTCGTGCAGAAGGTAAAATTCACTGCTGCTCAGTATGTTATCGACGCATACTTGGAATACGGAGCCTGCAACGACCAGAGCTGTCTGCCTCCTTCAGAGGTCAACTTCAAGCACACAGGCAAGGCGCCTGCCATAGACAGCAAGGCTGCTCAGGAAGCCAAGACCGACAACAAGCAGGACGCTGCAATGGCAGCCAAGGCCAAAGCCGACTCTATCGCCATGATGCAGGATGCCTTGACCGACACCGCACAGCAGAACACCTTGGACAGCGCAGCCCTGGCTCAAGCTGCCGAACAGCTCGACACCAAGGCGCTGTGGCAGCCCGTAGTGAAAGAGCTGCAGGCGTTTGGAGGCGCCAACGACATAGCCAACCACTCACTCATCTATATCTTCCTGATGGGACTGGTGGGCGGACTCCTCGCGCTGGTGATGCCTTGCATCTGGCCTATCATTCCCATGACGGTGAGTTTCTTCCTGAAACGTGCCAAGAACGACAAGAAGAAGGGCGTTCGCGATGCCTGCACTTACGGACTCAGCATCGTGGTTATCTATCTGACTCTGGGTCTCGCCGTCACAGCCATCGCAGGTCCAAGCACACTCAACGCCCTGTCTACAAGTGCCGTATTCAACATCATTCTCTTCGTACTCTTGGCTGTGTTCGCCTTCTCATTCTTCGGATGGTTTGAAATCAAACTGCCCGACCGCTGGGGCAACGCCGTAGACAACAAGGCATCGAGCACCACTGGACTGATATCCATCTTCCTCATGGCCTTTACACTCGTACTGGTGTCTTTCTCGTGCACTGCACCTATCATCGGACTGCTGTTGGTTCAGACGGTGACATCGGGCGACTGGCTGGCTCCTACCGTGGGCATGCTGGGATTCGCCCTGGCACTCGCCCTGCCCTTCACCCTCTTCGCACTCTTCCCATCATGGCTTAAGTCGGCTCCAAAGTCTGGCTCATGGATGGAAACCATCAAGATCGTACTGGGATTCGTCGAACTGGCGTTCTCGCTGAAGTTCCTCTCTGTAGCCGACCTGGCTTACGGCTGGCACATCTTGGACCGCGAGGTGTTCCTGTCGCTCTGGATAGTCATCTTCGGCGCCCTGGGTCTCTACCTCATCGGTAAGTTGAAGTTCCAGGTGGACGCCATCGGAGGCGAGATAGACAAGCCTATGCCCGTGCCCTGCATCATGCTGGGTCTGTGCTCGCTGGCCTTCGCCGTGTATATGGTTCCAGGACTCTGGGGCGCTCCCTGCAAGGCGGTAAGTGCCTTCGCTCCTCCTATCAACACACAGGACTTCAATCTGAACACCAAGACCGTAGAGCCTGCCTACAAGGACTACGAGATGGGAATGGCTGCTGCCAAGGCTCAGGGCAAACCCGTGCTGATAGACTTCACAGGATTCGGCTGCGTGAACTGCCGCAAGATGGAAGCTTCGGTATGGACCGACGCCAACGTGGCTGACAAACTGACCAAAGACTACGTGCTCATCTCGCTCTATGTGGACGACAAGACACCTTTGCCACAGCCTATGGAAGTGACTTTCAACGGCGAGAAACGCACCCTGCGAACCATCGGCGACAAATGGAGCTATCTGCAGGCAAGCAAGTTTGGTGCCAACGCTCAGCCCTTCTACGTGGCTGTCGACAACGACGGCAATCCGCTCACCGCAGCTTTCAGCTTCAAGGAAGACGTAAACGCATATCTTGAGTTCCTGAATAAGGGACTCGACAACTACAGAAAGTAAAACTCGAGTAAAACAAATAAAACTATGAACAGTAGAAAAGAAATTCCAGTCCTGTTGCTTACAGGCTATTTAGGCAGTGGAAAGACAACACTACTCAACAAGATTTTGGCTAACCAGAAAGGCATCAAGTTTGCAGTCATCGTCAACGATATCGGCGAGGTGAACATCGATGCTGCCCTCATAGAACAAGGAGGCGTGGTAGGAAAGAAAGACGACTCGCTCGTGGCTCTGCAAAACGGATGCATCTGCTGTACGCTGAAGATGGACCTCGTGGAACAGCTCAAGGAAATCGTCGACATGCAGAAGTTCGACTACATCGTCATTGAGGCAAGCGGCATCTGCGAGCCTGCGCCTATCGCACAGACCATCTGCTCGATTCCTACACTCGGACCACAATACGTCAAGAACGGAGTGCTGAGACTCGACAGCATCGTTACCGTTGTGGACGCTCTGAGAATGAAAGACGAGTTTGCAGGCGGCGACGACCTGATGAAGGACAACATCGACGAGGAAGATCTGGCGTCGCTCGTCATCCAGCAGATAGAGTTCTGCAACATCATCCTGCTCAACAAGGCTGCTGAGGTGGAACCCAAAGACCTCGACAAACTGAAGCACATCATCAAAGCCATACAGCCAAAGGCTGAAATCTTCGAGTGCAACTACGGCGACGTAGACCTCGACAAGATTGTCAACACACGTAAGTTTGACTGGGAAACCGTGGCCACATCTGCTGGATGGATCCAGGAGATTGAGGCAGAACGCAACGAAGATCATCACGATCACGATGATGACGACGATGAACACGAGCATCATCATCACGACCACGACGATGAGCACGAGCATGAAGAACACGAACATCAACATCATCACGACCACGACCATCATCATCACCACGACGATGAGGGAGAGGCTGAGGAATACGGCATCGGCACCTTCGTGTACTACAGCCGCAAGCCTTTCGACCTGGGACTCTTCGACGACTTCGTGGCACGCAAATGGCCACGCGACGTGGTAAGAGCCAAGGGAATCTGCTACTTTGCCGACGAGAGAGACATGTGCTACGTGTTCGAACAGGCTGGAAAACAGAAGACCGTGAAGCAGGCTGGACAATGGATAGCCACCATGCCTAAAGACCAACTCGACGAGCTGCTGGCACGTGAGGAACAGCTCAGAAAGGAATGGGACGACAAGGTGGGCGACAGAATGATCAAGATCGTATTCATCGGTCAGCATCTGCAGAAAGAGGCCATCTGCAAGGAATTGGACAAATGCCTCGTGGATTAAGTCGACACACAGCAGAAAAATTACATAAATACGCAACTGAACTTCAGCAAGTTCGGAAGTTAAACACAACATAATACGCAACAAAAAGAAACAGCATGAAGATTGATTTTAGACCAGCTTTCATGAAAGACTTTGACGGTTGCTGGACGGTCATCAACGAAGCCAGAGAACAGATGATCAAGTCGGGACGTCACCAGTGGACAGAGCAATATCCTGCCTACAAGGACATCCTGGCAGACATCAACAACGGCAATGCCTATGTGCTCACCGTGAACGACCAGATAGCCGTTTACGGAGCGGTGGTGCTGAACGGAGAACCTGCCTACGAGTTTCTCGAAGGAAAATGGCTCACCAACAGCAACTATTACGTCATACACCGGTTCGCAACCCTGCCCAAACTGCAGAGAGAGGGATACGCACGCATTTTCATCAACAAGGTGTGCAGCCTGTGCGAAGTGGAGCACGTGCCCAGCATCAAGGTGGACACCAACTACGACAACCTTCCCATGGTGAGCCTACTCTCGTCTATGGGATTCTGCCTTTGTGGACAGGTGAGATATGGAGAGAGAGGGCTGAGATTCGCCTTTGAAAAAATCACCATGCGGCCCAAAGAGCATAGATAAAAAGAAGAAACTCCAAAAAATTCAGGAGAAAGAAATACAACGATGATCAGCAAGAACAAGATAAAATATATCAAGTCGCTCGAACTGAAGAAAAACCGCAACAAGGAAGGTAAGTTCGTGGCTGAAGGACACAAGGTGGTGGACGACCTCTTAGTGCTGCAGCCTGCATCGCTTATTGTGGCTACCGAAGAATGGCTCAAAGACAAAAGCATTGACCCAAGGACGGAAGTGGTCACGGTAAGCGAGGAGGAACTCAGAAAGGTGAGCTTCCTGCAGCATCCGCAACAGGTGCTCGCCGTCTTTGACCAAAGGGACAACAGAGACTTCGCTTCTGCCAACATCGACTTCAACTGTCTGAACCTTGCCCTCGACGGAGTGCAGGACCCGGGCAACCTGGGAACCATCATCCGCATCGCCGACTGGTTTGGCATAGAGACCATTTACTGTTCGCCCGAAACTGCCGATGTGTATAATCCCAAGGTGGTGCAAGCCACGATGGGAAGCATCGCCAGAGTGAAGGTCCTGTATGGCGACCTGATGGCGCTGTTCGCCTCGCTGCCTGCCGACGTGCCTGTCTACGGTACCCTGCTCGACGGTGAGGACATCTATGCACAACAGCTCGACAACCGTGGATTCATCGTCATGGGAAACGAGGGAAAAGGCATCTCGCCCGAACTCACCCAGAGGGTGAACCGCAGGCTGCTCATCCCCAACTTCCCTCCAGAAAGACCTACTGCCGACAGTCTGAACGTAGCAATAGCCACGGCCATCACCTGCTCGGAATTCAGAAGACAAGGAAGGAGATGAAACTAATGTTTAGTGTTTAATGTGCAGAAAGGTTGTTATCCCACAATTAAACACTAAACATTAAACATTAAACACTAAGCATTCAATGAAACTATGAAGATAAATGATTTGATAAAGCATCGCAGTGTAACTGCCTGCATGAAAGAAGCTTACAGTCTGATGACTGGCAATGTGAAGAACCTGCTGAAAAGTACATGGTGGGCTTTTATGATCTATGCATTCATGGTGGCATTCATGGTTTACCTGCGCACACCCAACAAGATGCTTCACGACTGGGGCGAGGAAAACATGATGCTGTCGTTCTGCCTGCAGACGGTCGTTTACTTGGGTGTCATCGTGGCGGCTTTCCTCATGGGAGCAGCAGCATGGCGCTGGCTGACCGACAAGCCTTTTGGCAGAATGATGAAGCGGTTTACTACGATTTATCTCGTTTCGGCTGTCGTCAGTTTCGTCGTCACATTCGCCGCAACGTTTGCCCTAACTTGCTTTTACCTTACGGCATTTCTCACAGCCTCAGGCTCGGCTGCTACGGCAGATTCGGCAGCAGGCTCGCCCTCGCTCCTCATCATCGTGCTCTTTGCACTCGCCATCGTCGCTGCCACCGCCCTCTGCATGGCGGTGAGTCTGCCTTTCGCCTATCTCACTCCCAAATACATGTTGCAGGAAAAGGGTGAAAAATTACGCCCCTGGAAATCATTCAAGTGCGGATTCCGCCACATGGGTTCCATCTTCAAGATGGGTTTCCTGGGCAGTCTTGTCATCCTGGTGGCAGGTATCCTGATCTACATTCCTCTCGCCATCCTGATAGGCGCACAGGTATCGGCACAGATGGGCACTCTCGAAGGCGACCCGGTAGGAACGCCCTCCTACTTCACCTTCCTCTTCATCATCGTGACAGCTCTCCTGCTGTTCATCTTCGCATACATCCTGCACTGGTTGTTTATCTCGTACGTCTTTCTCTATGGCAGTATAGAGAACGACGAAATGAAGAAAACTGAAATGCTAAATGCTAAATGCTAAAAATCATTCAACATAAAAAAGACATAGACATGAAACAAACCAGACTGCTATTCATCGACCGCGACGGAACCTTGATTCAGGAGCCGGAAGATGAACAGATTGACAGCTTCGAGAAGCTTGTCTTCACCAAGGGCGTGATGAGAAACCTCAGTTTCATTGCCCAACACACAGACTATCAGCTCGTCATGGTGAGCAACCAGGACGGATTAGGCACCGACTCCTTCCCGGAAAACACTTTCTGGCCTGTGCACAACTTCATCATCCAGACACTGGAAAGTGAGGGAATCCACTTCGAGGAGCAGCTGATAGACCGCCATTTCCCCGAGGACAACTCGCCCATGAGAAAGCCTGGAACCGGCATGCTGACCCACTATATTGACAATCCAGAATACGACTTGGCCAACAGCTATGTCATCGGCGACCGTGAAACCGACGCTCAACTGGCCGAGAACCTGGGATGCAAGAGTCTGATACTGGGCAAAGACGGCATGGACTGGGACAAGATAGCCGAAATTCTCTTTGCCGGCGACCGCGTCGCCGAGGTAAAACGCACCACCAAGGAGACTGACATATATATAAAGGTGAACCTCGACGGTTCGGGCCACTGCGACATCTCCACAGGACTGGGCTTCTTCGACCACATGTTGGAGCAGATAGGAAAGCACGGAATGATGGACCTCACCATCCACACCAAGGGTGACCTCTACGTGGATGAGCACCACACAATCGAAGATACAGGCATCGCACTGGGCGAATGTCTGCTTCAGGCATTGGGCAACAAGAGAGGCATCGAGAGATATGGCTACAGCCTGCCTATGGACGACTGCCTGTGCCAGGTGGCTCTCGACTTTGGTGGACGCCCCTGGCTCGTTTGGGACGCTGAGTTCCATCGCGAGAAAGTAGGCGAAATGCCCACCGAGATGTTCAAGCACTTCTTCAAGAGTCTGAGCGATGCTGCCAAGATGAACCTCAACATCAAGGCAGAAGGCGAGAACGAACACCACAAGATAGAAGGTATCTTCAAGGCACTCGCACGATCACTCAAGATGGCAGTGAAGCGAGATATCTATCACTTCGAACTGCCTTCATCGAAGGGAATGCTGTAAAAAAAAGAAGAACAAGCAGAAAGAATGCTGTAAAAAAATGCCAAAAAATTTGGCTGCATCAGAAGAAAGCAGTATCTTTGCAAATACATAAGGGTCGTTTCGGTTAGATTGGGATACTCATCACATTACAAATTATGAAACCGAGAAGACTTCTCTTGCCTATGGCGGGCCACAATAAGCCGGACTTCGTTCGGTGAAGCTGCAAAGCCGGTGGATTACAAAAGCGGGGGGCTCTCAAACTTATTGCTAAGTTCGGAGTTTCATCACATCATCGGGCGACCCTTTTCTTTTTATTCTTAGAACTTTGTCATTGAATACTCTCATCATTCTTTGAACAATATTCTACATCATAGAAAACATTCATCAACATTTTAAATTCATACGAATATCACATCATGTTTAGCGGAATCATAGAAAACATGGCTACTGTCGTGGCTGTGAAAAGGGACAAGGAGAATATCGACCTTACACTGGAATGCCCGTTTGCTGGCGAGTTGAGTATCGACCAGAGTGTGGCGCACAATGGAGTATGCCTCACGGTCGTGGCTTTAGAAGGCAACACCTATACAGTTACTGCCATGAAGGAAACACTCGACCGTTCCAACCTCGGACTGCTGAAAGAGGGAGACAAGGTGAATGTGGAACGTTCTATGATGCTCAACGGCAGGCTCGACGGACACATCGTACAGGGACACGTAGACCAGACTGCCACCTGTATTGACAAACGTGATGCTAATGGTTCCACCTACTATACTTTCGAATACAGACTCGACCGCGAGATGGCTCGCAAGGGCTACTTCACTGTCGACAAGGGTTCGGTCACTGTCAATGGTGTGTCGCTCACAGTCTGTGAGCCTACCGACAACACCTTCACCGTGGCTATCATTCCCTATACTCACGACCACACCAACTTCTGCAACATAGAAGTGGGAACCATTGTCAACATCGAGTTCGACATCCTGGGCAAATACATCGCACGCCTGCAGGCTGTATCGAAAGACTGATAAATCTCTCTATCCTCACTCTGCTTAAAAGGCAAGACAAACAAAAAGGGATATAAAAACAAAAGGATATAAAAACAAAATGAAGTTAGCTTCACTCGTCATGGAAGCTAACTTCATTTTTTTATTCCAGATACTCGGTCTTATCCTCGATGCCGGCTTCGGCAAGAGCCTCCTTGCGCTCTACACACGTACCGCACTTTCCGCAATGCTTCTCGCCACCCTTATAGCAACTCCAGGTCTCAGTGTAGTCTATTCCCAATCGCTTGCCTATACGGGCAATGTCCGACTTGGTGATGTTGGTATAAGGAGCTGACACGTGCACATCGACAAAGGTTCCTGCCTGGGCAGCCCGGTCAATAGCAGAGATAAACTCCGGACGGCAGTCGGGATAAATAGTGTGGTCGCCTCCATGATTGGCTATCAACACCTTCTTCAGGTTGTTGCTCTCAGCTATGCCGATGGCAATGCTCAGCATGATGCCGTTGCGGAAAGGCACCACCGTCGACTTCATGTTCTCGTCGGCATAATGTCCTTCTGGAATAGCATCGGCGCCTTCTAAGAGCGAGCTCTTGAAATACTGATGCATGAACCCCAAGTCGATGGTGATGTGCTTGATGCCCAAACGCTCACAGTGCATCTTGGCATAAGGAATCTCACGCTCGTTATGGTTGCTGCCATAGTTGAAACTGATACCCAAGGCAATCTCGTCTTTTTTATCGTAGAGCAGCGTGATACTGTCCATACCGCCGCTCACAATGATTACAGAATCCTTCATTTTGTATTTGAATTATTATTTATAAAATCATATTGCAATCCAATATTAGCAAAATCTGCGTACTCCACGAAATCTGCGTGCACACTTATCCGAACAGACAGCGGAGCGCCTCTTCCACCTTCCTCACAGGATGGATGGTGATGCTGTACTTCGACCTGTCGAGCGAATGATAGTTGTAACGGGGAATGATGATGTCATGAAAGCCCAACTTCTCGGCTTCGGCGATGCGCTGCTCGATGCGGCTCACCGGACGAACCTCACCACTCAAACCTACTTCGCCAGCCATACACCAGCCAGCCTCGATAGGCGTGTCCACATTACTGCTCAATACGGCGGCTATCACACTGAGATCCATCGCCAGGTCTGTGACACGCAGTCCGCCTGCTATGTTCAGGAACACGTCCTTCTGCATCAGTTTGAAGCCTACCCTCTTCTCGAGCACAGCCAAGAGCATGTTGAGCCGACGCTGGTCGAAGCCCGTAGCCGAGCGCTGTGGTGTGCCATAGGCTGCGGTAGATACAAGCGCCTGTGTCTCGACCAGGAAAGGACGGACGCCCTCGATGGCACTGCTGATTGCCACTCCCGACAAACCGTCATGATCGTCGGTAAGCAAGAGCTCCGAAGGATTGCTCACCTGTCGGAGTCCACCCTGCTGCATCTCGTAGATACCTAACTCTGAGGTACTTCCGAATCGGTTTTTGATACTTCGCAGGATGCGATACATATAATGCTGGTCGCCCTCAAACTGAACCACCGTGTCGACAATATGTTCCAGTATCTTCGGTCCGGCCAAGGTTCCCTCCTTATTTATATGTCCGATAAGGATGACAGGAATGCCGCTGGTCTTGGCAAACCTCAACAAGGCAGCTGCGCACTCACGCACCTGTGAGATACTGCCTGGCGAGCTCTCCACCTCGTCGGTGGCAATCGTCTGTATGGAGTCTATTACCACCAGTCCGGGAGCCTGTTCCTGTATATGCGTGAAGATTTTCTCCAACGATGTCTCGCAAAGAATAGACACATTGTCGAGCGAGGCCCTGCCATCAGCACTCTCATCGCCCACCGATGCAGAAGCCAGTCGGTCAGCACGCAGTTTAATCTGATGGGCACTCTCCTCGCCGCTCACATACATCACTTTCATGTCGGGCAGATGAAGAATGGTCTGAAGTGTGAGTGTACTCTTTCCGATGCCCGGCTCACCGCCCAGGAGCGTGATACTGCCAGGAACCAGTCCTCCACCCAGCACACGGTTCAGCTCACCATCGTGCATATCAATGCGCGGCTCATCATGAGCAGAAATATCGCGCAGACGTACAGGCCTTGCTCCCCCATCGCTGTGATTGCCGCCAAACATCGTGGCAGCACCTCCATGCCGCATGCTCATGCCAGCGTTGCGGGCAGCCTGGGAGCCCGTATCATTGGCTATACGAATCTCCTTGAACGTATTCCATTGTCCACAACTCGGGCACTTTCCTATCCATTTCAACGACTCCTGACCACAGTTGCTGCAAACATAAGCTATCTTGTCTTTTGCCATATTCTGATGAGTATTAAAATCAAGGACAAAGGTACATTATTTTTTCACTTTCGCCAAATATTCGCCACACTTTCACATCAAAAGGTTACATTTTGCAAAGCCGATATTACATTACCAGCCTCTTTGATAAAAAAAATCCTTAAAAGAACACCAAAATTTGCAACATTCAGTTATTTTTCATACCTTTGCCTACAGTTTCAGCAGAGCCGACTGCAAATGAGTAAAACGCCTAAAAGGCAACACCCACGACAGTTGGCACAAAGTCTAAAACACAAGTCCTGTTCATCATTGTCATGGAGAACAATAAACAGACAGAACGAACGAGACAGATTACAACAAAGAACATTCTATTCATAATATAGAGAGAAATTAAATAACTAATAATAAAAACGTTAGGTAAAATGAAAATCGAAGATTTTAACTTTGCCGGTCACAAGGCAATCGTACGCGTTGATTTCAACGTGCCATTGGATGAAAATGGTAATGTAACAGACGACACTCGTATCCGCGGTGCCCTTCCTACATTGAAGAAGGTGCTGGCCGATGGTGGTGCTCTTATCATGATGAGCCATATGGGTAAGCCAAAGGGCAAAGTTAAGCCAGAGCTTTCTCTTTCACAGATTGTAAAGAACGTATCCGACGCTCTCGGCGTTGAGGTGAAGTTTGCTAAAGATTGCGGCAATGCTGATGCAGAGGCTGCTGCGCTGAAGCCAGGTGAGGCTCTCCTGCTCGAGAACCTTCGCTTCTATCCTGAAGAGGAAGGCAAGCCAGTAGGCGTTGAGAAGGGTACTCCTGAGTACGATGCTGCCAAGGCTGAGATGAAGGAACGTCAGAAGAAGTTCGCTGCCAAGTTGGCTTCTTATGCTGATGTATATGTAATGGATGCCTTCGGTACTGCTCACCGCAAGCACGCTTCTACTGCTGTCATCGCCGACAGCTTCGACAAGGACCACAAGATGCTCGGTTTCTTGATGGAGAAAGAGGTAAAGGCTGTTGACGCTGTACTCGGCAACATTAAGCGCCCATTCACTGCTATCATGGGTGGTTCTAAGGTTTCTACCAAGATCGGTATCATCGAGAACCTCTTGACAAAGGTTGACAACCTGATCCTCTGTGGTGGTATGACATACACATTCTCTAAGGCTCTCGGCGGCAAGATTGGTTTGTCAATCTGCGAGGACGATAAGCTCGATGTAGCTCTCGACGTAATCAAGAAGGCTAAGGAGAACGGTGTAAACCTCGTACTCGGCACAGACTCTATCTGCGGTGATGCTTTCAAGAACGACTGCAACACACAGGTTTGCCCATCTAACAATATCCCTGACGGCTGGGAGGGTATGGACGCTGGTCCTGATACTCGCAAGGCTTTCGCTGCTGCCATCAAGGGTGCTAAGACTATCCTCTGGAACGGTCCTGCCGGTGTATTCGAGTTCGACAACTTCGCTGGTGGTTCTAAGGCAATCGCTGAGGCAATCGCTGAAGCTACTAAGGAGGGTGCATTCTCACTCATCGGTGGTGGTGACTCTGTAGCTTGTATCAACAAGTTCGGTTTGGCTGACCAGGTTTCTTACATCTCTACAGGTGGTGGCGCTCTGCTCGAGGCTATCGAGGGCAAGGTATTGCCAGGCGTAGCTGCTATTGAGAAGTAATTCATCAGAATGGAGATTCGTACACATATAATTCTTGATGGATGAACAAAGAAATATCTATCTTGTTTTGTTGTGACGAAGTATTGATTTATTGGATTCAATAGGTTACAATATATCAAACACTTTCAAGTCGGGGACACCCTTTATACGTGTCCCCGATTTTTCCATTTTTATTCACCCCTACTAAAAATCCTAAAATAAACATATTTTCATTTAGAAGACAGATCAATGGATTGGATTATCAACCTTTTTACGAACACCGAATCGGTGGCTCACATCGCCCTACTCTATGCCATTGTCATAGCAGTGGGCGTATATCTGGGCAAGATTAAGATTGGTGGCATTTCACTTGGCGTTACCTTCGTGCTCTTTGCCGGCATCCTGGCAGGACATGTAGGCTTCACTGCTCCCAAGGACATTCTGACCTTCATACAAGACTTCGGACTCATTCTCTTTGTCTTTATGATCGGTTTGCAGGTAGGTCCGGGCTTCTTCGAAAGCTTCAAGAAAGGCGGTGTGACGCTCAACCTGTTGTCGACGGCTGCGATATTCCTCAATGTCTGTGTGATGTTCGCATGCTATTATCTCTTCTTCGACACCAGCAACCCCAACAACTTGCCAATGATGGTGGGTACACTCTATGGAGCCGTCACCAATACGCCAGGTCTGGGTGCCGCCAACGAGGCGCTGCTCAGCGTCTTCCCCAATGGTGCCCCAAGCATTGCCAACGGTTATGCCTGCGCTTATCCACTCGGTGTGGTAGGCATCATCGGTGCCACCATTCTCATCAAGTACATCTGCAAGGTGAACACCGCGGATGAGGAGGAGAAACTAAACGAAGAAGACGCAGCCAACCCACATGCCAAGGCGCACAACATGCACCTTCGTGTGGAGAATACCTATATCGCAGGACGCACTCTCCGACAGGTTTCCGAGTTTCTGAACCGCGACATCGTATGCTCACGACTGCTCCACAATGGCGAGGTGAGCATTCCTAACAGCCAGACTACCTTCGAGGTGGGCGACGAGCTGCTCGTTGTATGCGCCGAGGCTGACGCCGAAGCCATCAAGGCCTTCATCGGTCCTGAGATAGAGGCCGAATGGGATCGCGAGAAAGATGAGGTTCAGCACTTCGTGTCGCGCCGCATTGTCGTTACACGTCCTGAGATGAACGGTAAGACTCTGGGCAAGATGCACTTCTCGAGTGTGTATGGCGTCAACGTCACCCGTATCTCACGCCAGGGAATGGACATCTTTGCCGGTCGCAACCACCACTTCCACGTGGGCGACAAGATTCTCGTTGTAGGTCCCGAGGAGAATGTAAACCGTGTGGCTGAAATGATGGGTAACTCTGTGAAGCGACTCGATGCGCCTAACATCGCCACCATCTTCGTAGGTATCATGATTGGTATCATCTTCGGCAGTCTGCCTTTCGCAGTTCCTGGAATGCCTGTTCCGCTGAAGTTGGGTATTGCTGGCGGTCCGCTGATCATCGCCATCCTCATTGGCCGTTTCGGTTATCACTTCAAACTGGTTACCTATACCACCACCTCTGCCAACATGATGCTGCGAGAGATAGGTCTTGTGCTGTTCCTTGCGAGTGTGGGCATCAAGGCTGGTGCCGGTTTCTGGGACACTGTGGTACAGGGCGACGGTATCAAGTATGTGTACACAGGTTTCCTTATCACCATCATTCCTATCCTTATCGTGGGCACCATAGCCCGACTGAAGTACAAGTTCAACTACTTCACCATCATGGGTATGATAGCCGGAACCTATACCGACCCACCAGCCCTGGCTTATGCCAACGCTTCCTGCTCTAAGGAGGCTCCTGCCGTGGGTTACTCTACCGTTTATCCGCTGAGTATGTTCCTCAGAATCTTCTCAGCCCAGATAGTGGTACTTTTCTTCTGCGGAGCATAGCGAATCATTTGCTAAGCAAAGACTCTCCGACAGCAGAAAGTTCACTTACTATATTTGAATTTTTATAAACGAAAATTTATAAATTATAAAAGAGGTGCACATTTAAGAAAAAATGTGCACCTTTTTTGTTGCTTATTCCAAAAATCTTTGTAACTTTGAGGCTGTAAGAATACCTATTGATACACCAACCTTCAAAAAGAGAGAAAGCCTATGAAGAAATTTGGAATCCTACTAAGCCTGTTGGTCACTGCCACCTTGTCCACTTGGGCACAAGGAGCTAAAAGCATCCGCATAACGGAGTTGATGCCCAACAACCAAGCCAGTATCGTCGACGAGTATGGTGCCCACAAAGCATGGGTGGAACTGTCGAACACCTCGTTTACTACTTATAATATCCGTGGCATGTTCCTTACCACCGACCGACGTGTGCTCGACAAGAACATGTCGCCCGAGAAACGGCGAAAGCTGATGTGTCCTCTGCCGAACAACGAGCCTCGCACAACCCTTGCTGGCAAGAAAAGCATGATCATCTACGACCGATACCTCTGGCAGGAAGATTCAGAGAAGACGTGTCCCGACTGTTTTCCCAAGGGCAAGGGACACTTCAGATGGCTGAGCGAGGGCAATGGTCCTTTCCATTTGAAACTCGGACTGGTGCCTCTCAAGGAAATAGCGGATGCTTTCCACGAGAAGAACAACTGGATAGCTCTTTACGACGGCAATGCTGTCGACCTGATAGACTCTGTCAGCATTCCCTGGATGGCAGCCGACCAGTCATATGCCCTCAGTAAAGACCTCAGCAGCTGGAAGGTTTGCGCAGCCAAGGATGTCACTCCGGGCTATCTTCCACAAGACACAGGACTCAGCAAGCCACAGATTCTCAAGACGACAGACCCTCATGGCTTCGGCATTGCAGCCCTTTCCATGGGCATTGTCTTCTCCTGTCTGGCCCTGCTCTTCGTCTTCTTCTGGCTCTTCGGTGCCTATATGAAGCACAAGCAGCGCATCGCACGTGCCACAGAGAAACACGCCACCTTATTATATAAGACGGGCAAGAAGACCATCGAGCTGACCACAGAGATCGGTCATAAGACCAACGTGATGCTGAAGGAAGGCCTAACCACCAAGGGCATCGACAAGGAAATCTATATGGCTGTCATCTCGCTGGCTCTCAAAGAATACTTGGAGGATGTGCACGACATCGAACCGGGCATCATCACCATTAAGCCCAAGCAGACGAGATGGAACGAACCGAGATTCAATAATTAGTGAAGAGTGAAGAACGAAGAGTGAAGAACGAAAAGTGAAAAAATCAACAGCTTTACTGATACAAAATAAAAATATTAAAGAATAAAACTATGGCAAAATACCAATATAAAGTAAAAGGCGTAGACTACGAAGTAGAGATACAAGATATAGAAGGCAATATCGCCAATGTAACCGTCAACGGCATACCCTTCGAAGTGGAGATGAAGCAACCTGTCAAGGCTGGCAAGCAGAAGTTCCGCTTAGCGAATGAGGCTACTGATGACAAGGGCGGAGTATCGTCTGCCGACAGTGCCAAGACTAACCCAACAGGCAGTTCTGCCTCCTCTGCAAATGCCGAAGCTGCTGCCAGCAAGAAAGCCTCAGCCAGCGCTGGTGGCAAGCCTGTGGTAGCTCCACTGCCTGGCACCATCAACGACATTAAAGTAAAGGTGGGCGACAAGGTGAGCGCAGGAGATACCGTAGTGATTCTCGAAGCCATGAAGATGCAAAACAACATCGAGGCTGAGACTTCGGGCACCGTCGCAAGCATCAATGTCAACAAGGGCGATGCTGTCATGGAAGGCGACACCTTGGTAACGATTGCTTAACCCCAGAGAGCATTGCTCTTACCAAGAATCCATCAACATAAAACTCCAACTTAACGAACAACTATTATGGATTTCATCATACAGAATTTTCAGGAGTTCCTGACCTATACAGGCTTTGCCAATGCCACGGCAGGAAACCTCATCATGATATTGGTGGGAATCGTCTGCATCTGGCTCGCCATCAAGAAAGACTTCGAGCCGCTGCTGCTGGTGCCCATAGGTCTCGGCATCATCCTGAGCAACATTCCCTTCCGCACCGATGCCGGACTGGAGATAGGTCTCTACGAAGACAACTCGGTGCTCAACATCTTCTATCAGGGTGTGCGACAAGGCTGGTATCCCCCACTCGTCTTCCTCGGCATCGGAGCCATGACCGACTTCTCAGCATTGATTTCCAATCCGAAGTTGATTCTTATCGGAGCCGCAGCCCAGTTTGGCATCTTCGGAGCCTACATGATAGCCTTGGCTTTAGGCTTCGAGCCCAACCAGGCAGCAGGCATCGCCATCATCGGAGGTGCCGACGGCCCTACAGCCATCTTCCTGTCGAGCAAGCTCAGTCCTAACCTCATGGGAGCCATCGCCGTGTGCGCCTATTCCTATATGGCACTGGTACCTGTCATCCAGCCCCCGCTGATGCGACTGCTCACCACGAAGAACGAGCGTGTCATCAAGATGAAGCCAGCCCGACAGGTGAGTCAGACCGAGAAGATACTCTTCCCCATCATCGGCTTGCTGCTCACCACCTTCATCGTGCCCAGCGGTCTGCCGCTGTTGGGAATGCTCTTCTTTGGCAATCTGCTGAAAGAGAGTGGCAAGACCACACGCCTGGCCAAGACTGCAGGCAGCAGCCTCAACGACGTGATAGTGATGCTCTTGGGACTTACCGTAGGCTGCTCCACCCAGGCTTCAGAGTTCCTTACCCTCAACACGGTAAAGATCTTTGCCCTCGGAGCCTTGGCGTTCATCATCGCCTCAGCCAGCGGAATACTGTTTGTCAAACTGATGAATGTATTCTTGCCAAAGGGCAAGAAGATCAACCCACTGATAGGAAATGCCGGAGTGAGCGCCGTACCTATGAGCGCCCGTATCTCCAACAATCTGGGGTTGGAATACGACCGACACAACTTCCTGCTCATGCATGCCATGGGACCCAACGTGGCGGGTGTCATCGGTTCGGCCGTAGCCGCAGGAGCTTTGCTGGGTTTTCTCAACTAAAGTTTCCACTTCATAGCCTGCCAAGCCTTCGCTTGACACACAGTAAAAAAAACATTCGGAGCCAGTTAAGCCTTCGCTTAGCCGACTCCGATTTATATTTCATAGCCTGCCCAGGCCTTCGCTTGGGGCTCTGTCTGACTTCTTTCTTGCTCTGTTAAGCTTCCTCTTCGTCAGCCAACTGCTCGAGTGAGTGCTTGCTGCTTCCATCGAAACAATGGGTGCACACCTGGCACTTGGGCAGTCCGATAGCCTCTATGAGCTGCTCGATGGTATTGAACTTCAATGTGGTCAATCCCAACTGTCGGGCTATCTCTGCCACCATTCGCTCATATTCTGGTGAGCCTGTGGTGGCATATTTGTCAAGGTTCTTATTCGCATCGCCCTCAAACTTCTCGATGATGCGGCGTGTGATCAGCTCCATGTCGCTCTTGGAGGAGGTGAAGTTGATGAACGGACAACCGTAAACCAATGGAGGACAGGCGATACGCATGTGGCACTCCTTGAGTCCTGCCTGTTCGAAGAGCACCTTCACATTGTCGCGCAACTGGGTGCCTCGCACGATACTGTCGTCGCAGAACAGCACTCGCTTGCCCTTCAGCATGTCCTTGTTGGGGATGAGTTTCATCTTGGCCACCAACGAGCGCATGGCCTGGTTGGAAGGAGTGAACGAACGTGGCCAGGTGGGAGTATACTTGGCGATGCAACGCTGGTAAGGCACTTGCTTGCCGGCAGCATAACCCATCGCCATACCTGTGCCCGAGTCGGGAATACCGCTGCAGCAGTCCACCTCCACTCCGTCGGTCTTAGCCATGTTGAAACCATTCTTGAAGCGCACTTCCTCCACGTTTCTGCCCTCGTAGGTAGATGTAGGGAAACCATAGTACACCCAGAGGAATGAGCAAACCTGCATTCTCTTGTTGGCAGGACGTATCTGCTCCATGCCGTCGGCTGTGATCTTGACGATCTCGCCCGGACCTACATTATACTCCACCTCGAAGTCGAGGTTAGGAAACGAGGTCGACTCGCTCGAAGCCGCATAGGCGCCTTCCTTCTTACCTATAATAATAGGTGTGCGTCCCCAGCTGTCGCGTGCACAGATGATGCCGTCCTCGGTCAGGATGAGCATGGTGCATGAGCCCTTGATGTGGTGATATACATTTTCGATACCCTCTTTGAAGGTCTTGCCTTGAATAATGAGCAAGGCGATGAGCTCCGTAGGATTGGTCTTGCCCGACGACATTTCTGCGAAGTGCATGTTCTTGTCGAGCAGGTCCTTGGTAAGTTCCTCTATATTCAAAATCTTGGCCACCGTACAGATGGCGAATCTGCCAAGATGCGAGTTCATGATGAGTGGCTGGGCATCAGTATCGCTGATGACTCCGATACCCGATGTGCTGCCTTCGAACTTGTCGAGTGATGGCTCAAACTTGGTGCGGAAGTAAGAACTCTCCAGGTTGTGGATGGACCGTACGAATCCCTTCTCCTTGCTGAATGTTGCCAAACCGCCTCGACGTGTGCCGAGATGTGAATTGTAATCGGTGCCGTAGAACAGGTCTGCGACACAGCTTTTCTTGGATATTGTCCCGAAAATGCCTCCCATAAAATTTTATGTTAATGTATGTAAGAATCAAAATTCCGGTGCAAAGGTAATACAAAATTTGCGATTATGGAATTTTTATGTATAAAATGTTACTATCTTATTGCACTTTTTTTCTAAAAATGCATTCTTACATCCACTCCACACTGTATGGGATTGCCTCTCTGGGCAAAGTACTGCTTGGTGCCTGTGGCAGCATTGTCCACGGCGAAGGTGTTGTAGCGGGTATTGCTCAGGTTGCGTCCCCACAGGCTTACCACCACCTTACCCATGTCGGCATCGATATGTGCGCCTGCCACGGCATAGAACTTCTGCGCATAGGTGTTGGCGTTGTCCCAGTAGGTCTTGCCCTGTGCGTTGACGTTGGCACCGAGGGTGACGCTTCTCAGCCAAGGCTTTTCCACGTCGAAGCGATAGTCGGCCGAGGCTGCCAGGGTGTGCTGTGGCACATAGGGCACGTACTTGTCCTCGTAGCTCACTGCCTTATCGCCCTCACCGTCCACATACTCGTCGAACACGGCACGGGTATAGCCATACGACAGCATCCAGTCCAAGTGTCCGTCCACGACCTGTCCCTTGGCCGACAGCTCCAGTCCGCAGGTATGGCTCTTGCCGGCATTCACCATCATGCGTCCGAAACCATAGTTGCCCGCCATCACCGACAGTTGCTGGTTTCTCACCTTCATATAGTAGGTGCTCACATCCACATGCAACTGGCCGTCCAAGAGGTTGAGATGCGTTCCAGCCTCATAGTTCCACGAGGTCTCGGGCTTGTAGGCGATGGTGTGGTTCACGTTGTCATAGTCTTCCGGTGTATGGGGCACGTCGTAGCTTCCTCTCATGGCCTGCTGGCGGTTGGCGTTGAGTTCGGTCTGCAGGATATCGCTGAACATCTGTATGTTGTAGCCTCCTGCGCGATAGCCTTTGCTCAGTGTGGCATACACGTTGCTGCCCTTTGAGCCTAAGCGGTAGCTCAGTCCCAGCTTGGGCAGCAGCTGCTCGAAGCCATCGTGTGCCTTGCCGTCGAGCATCGAGCGCAGCGTGTTCGTGGCCTTTGAGCCCATCACGTTGGCATTCATCTTCATGTATGCCATGCTCTCATAGTGTATCTTGGTGAGCATATAGTCGTAGCGGGCACCGAGGGTGAGTACCAGTCGTGGGGTGATGTCGATGTTGCTCTCATGATAGAAGCCGATGTTGTACTGGGGTGTATGGTAGGTTCCGGGTGCTCCCATCTCCACGTTCATGCTCACGCCTCCAGCCCGCTCTATCATCTGTGCAGCCAGAGCGAGGGCCTGTTCATGGGTCATGCCGGGACGCATCATGCGCTGGGCCATAGCCTGCAACATGGCGCCATACATCTGCTGCTGTATGGCATTGCCTATGGGAGTGGTCATGGCAGATTCGAAGAACACGGGGCCGTTGGTCTTCAGCCATTGTGCCGAGAAGAAGGCTCCCGCAGCCCAGTGCCACACGCCTCCTACGGGTTTGCGACTCTTCAGCGAGAACTCCTGTGTCATGGCGTTATGCAACTGGTCCTGCATCATGCGCATATAGTCAGCCTCCAGATAGTCCTGGTCCATGTACATGTGGTCTTTCAGATACTGATAGCTCGTGGTGGATGCCAGCGAGAAGGTGTTGGCATCGTAGCTCAGCGTGAGTCCGGTGATGAGATTGTTGCGGCGATAGCTGCCTGGGAAGGTCGATGCTGGCTGCTCTGCCTTGCCCGTATTCAGGTCGAGCGATCCATAAGGGAAGGCACTCTGGTCTACATACTGATAGTCGGCCGTCACATTCACCTTCCATCCCGAATGCAGTCTGCCGGTCAGCATCAGCTTTCCGCCAGCCTCCTGGTAGTCGTCAGCCCTCTCGCCCGTGGTGGTATTGCGGAAGAAGCCTGTCTGCGCATTGTAGAATCCACCCACCATCAGGGCTACGTCGTCTCCTAAGCGCTGATAGTGCGAAGCCTCAAGATTGCTGTAACGACGGCTGCCATAGCCTATCCTCACGTCGGTGCCCTGATAGTCGAAGGCATTGCGCGAATAGAGTCTCACCAGTCCGCCCTCGGTATTCTGTCCGTAGAGTGTGCCCTGCGGACCTCGCAGTACGTCCACACGACTCAGCTGATAAGTGTGCAGATTGAAAGCCGACTTGCTCATCACGGGTATTCCGTCCACATACACACCGATGGCAGGACTGTTCACACGGCTGCCTATGCCTCTCACATAGACTGCCGACGAGAGACGGCTACCATAGTTGGGCATTACGAAGTTGGGGATATACAACGACAGCTCGCGCAGGTCGCGGGCTCCCAACCTGTTCATCTCGAAGTTTCCGAAAGAAGTGCTGCTTAGTGGTTGCTGACGCAGGCGAAAAGCCTCCTTGGGTTGCGACACGACGACCACCTCGTCTATGTCGTACACCTTGCTGCTATCCACCGAAATACTCTCTGCCTTGCCTGTTGCAGCTGCCAATATCATGGCAACGCCCATCATGATTCTTTGTGACATGTACCTTTACTTTTTTTTCTTGTATTATTTTTTTCGTTGTTTTCCGTTTTCGGGTGCAAAGGTACGTAGTTTTTCTGCACTGTGCAATCCCCATTTATATGGAAAATGAAGGGTTAGCAGGTTCAGAAGTAAGAGAATTCAGAGAGATCAGAGTTTCTTGAATCCAGAGCCACCACAGTATTGACAGGTGATTTTTCCACCGCAGACTTTACACGGAGTACGATCCTTGGAGCTGGAAGTGGCTTTGCCCGGATGGTTTTTGCAAGACTGGCATACGCCTTTGCCATTGCATGCAGTACACCTGGTAGCGGTCTTGGTAGAAGCAGAACTGCCAGCCGTTGCCGTACTTGCCGACGAGGCTGCACCTCCACCGCCCGAATAGGCCGCACCAGACGACTGGTTGCTGCTGCCAGTGATGTTGGAAACCGTGGTGCCCAATGCACCCAAGAGAGCTGCCGCAAAAATTGCATTGTTGCGTTCGCGCTCTTCCTGCAGAGTCTGACATTCCTTGCACAAAGTCAACATCTTGGATTTAAAATTAGTCTCTACGTCTTCCGAGACGCCTGCACACACGACGATAGATTTCGACTGAGGAGAAAAATACATGCCGTCGGCCAGATAGTCGGCCCTCTTCAGATAGTCCATAGCAGCGAGCACATCATTGTATTTCTTTAATTTCCTGTAACATTCCAGCTGCATATATTTCAGCTCATAAGCGAACATTCCGTTTCGGTCGTTCATACCATCAATATCAAATGCCATAAACTGCTCGATACAGTGCAAAGCCTTACGGTATTCGCCCAAGGCATAATACCTTTCGGCATCTTGCACCCACACATTATCCTTATACAGTTCTCTGTCGTCCGACACCTTACTCGTGTAATAATAATGCTTCCACCGATCCATATAGTCGGCATACTCCATGCTTTCTGCTTTGGCGCTATCCTTACGGCAAAGGTCGGCAACCTGCAGAGAGTTCAAAGCATTGATATCGATAACCGAAAAGAAATATTTGTCGTCGAGCGAAGCCAAAACGTTCGAATAACCAAAAGACTCTTTGATATTAGACAGGGCACTGTTCAGAAAAGGCTGATAGACGATTCCGTCGAGACTGTAGGCAAGAACATTTATCACACCCCTGTTCACATTATACAATTGGATGGGCTGAGTTTCCATCATCATATTGCGTATGGCAAATACGGAGTCGTTGTACCTACACAAGGGCACCAATTCCTCAGGAATGGGCAAAGGCTTGCCAAACAAGTCCCACGACTTCGTCTGTCCCTGTATCCACGTGCCATGCAGGATGGCATTGTCTTTCTTTGCCATCTTGAGCACTTCTTTCGGAATGTCTTCACGATACTTGTAGGCAGCTTTGCGCAGCCGCTCTTTATCCTTCTCCAACGAGAACGAAAGAGCATTCACCAGCGACTTCGACTTAGCTTTGTCGTAGGCTTTCTGATAGGCACTCTGTGCTGAGGCACCAGCACAAAACATCATGCAAAACAAAGCCAAAAGGCTTGTCATTTTCTTTTTCATAGGCTTTTTATCATTTATTGAATGTATGACAAAGATAGCCAATTTCTTTGTCATCTGCAAACGCCTTTCAGCCCAGACGGTTTCAAAACATCAGTAAAGATGCCTAAGCGGACAAATTCCGTGCTTATCTGGTAAAAGAAAAATTCCCCCAGACCCTGGGTGATTGATATAGGGTCTGGGGGAAAGATACTGGACCTATTAGACCTGGAAAAATAGGTGGCGATTGTTGGGGCTGCATCATTTACAATTGGACAGCAAAAAAACTTGTCATGACAAGTGTCACTATTGAATATATACCCCAATTCGGGATAAAATAGCGATTAGTTGCATGTGAAGACAGATACGCGA
>OQVS01000428.1_pt1 | contig 28504 bp, 21 predicted proteins | sample 1691601 | NCBI WGS metagenome assembly OQVS01 (sample SAMN03418268, study PRJEB22391) | human gut metagenome | biome: human-gut; feature: organic feature; material: feces | host: Homo sapiens | place: Tanzania | collected 2013-01 | reverse complement strand
CTAAATTACTCCATCTGTAAATATCTTGAGAATTTAAATGAAAACTGTGATTTGAAGGGAGAGACATTTTTGCAGTACCCAATCCTAAAAGTTGACTCCCCCTCTTCTATAGTTTGCTTTTATATCCTAGCAAGGTAGTCAATTTTGACAATGCTGATAAGAATGAACGCCTAATTTATTAGACTAAATTTCTGTTTGTTTGAAGGAGTGGGAGGCCTTTAATTGAATGCGCACCATCATGTTTTCAGAAGTAATCTCTTATCAGGCCTCTAATCAGGGTTCTGCCCAGGGGCTTTATAACATCACCCAGCAGATTAACGATGTTGTGAAGCACAGCAACATCGAGAACGGTATGTGCAACCTTTTTGTTTTGCATACCTCCTGCAGTTTGTGCATTCAAGAGAATCATGATCCCAATGCTCGTCATGATCTCGAAGAGTGGATGATTCGTACCATTCCCTTCACTGACTGGTTCAAACATGTCGAAGAAGGCGAAGACGATATGCCTTCCCACATCAAGTCTGCCATTACCAACGTTTGCTTAACCATTCCCGTTATCGATGGTAAGTTGGCTATGGGACAGTGGCAAGGTATTTACCTTTGGGAGCATCGCAACAATCCCAACGCTCGTAAAATCCGCGTCACTCTTTGGAGCTAATTTAGACACTTTCGAATTAAGCATAATATGACTGCAGAACGTTTACAGAAACTTATGGCTTCCAGCGGGGTTGGCTCACGTAGATATTGTGAGTCTCTCATTACCGGTGGTCAAGTAAAAGTAAACGGACTGGTCGCTTCTTTGGGTGATAGAGCCGATCTTGACAACGACGATGTCGAAGTTGTCGGTTGGGGAAAAGTCGCTAAGGTTGTATCTGATAGAATTTATATAGTTCTCAATAAGCCGCGCGGTTTTGTTTCTACCGTTAAAGATCAGGCTGATCGTCCTACTGTTATGGAATTCGTTAAAGATATTCCGGTTCGCATCTATCCTGTCGGAAGATTGGATCGCGATACGGAAGGTTTGCTCATTTTTACCAATGATGGAGAGCTGACCAACAAATTGCTCCATCCCAGTAGCTTGATTGATAAAGTCTATGTGGCTAATGTGGATATTACTCCCGGTGAACGTGAAGTCAGATTCTTAGAAGAGGGAATTTGCCTTGACGACGGTTGGACTGCTCCGGCCAAAGTAAAAATTTTGGCGGAAAATGTTGTGCAAATCACTATCCACGAGGGGCGTAAGCGTCAGGTGCGCCGTATGCTGGCTGCTGTAGGCTGCAAGGTCAAGAAGCTGGAGAGAATAAAATTGGGGCCGATCAATTTAGGTAATCTGCCCCGTGGCAAGTATCGTCGCTTGAGTGAGAGCGAAATTAAAGCTCTGAAAAAATTGTAAAATTCAGAATTGCTTGCCCTTATAGAAAAGCTCCCTGTTGGGAGCTTTTTTTATCGCTTCTTTTTTACTTTAATTTCGCCTTAGATAAACAGACTTTGCTTTTTGGCTAAACGGCGCACCGTCTTGATATCTGCGCACAATTTGTCATATTTTGGGAAGAAGAAACGTTCTATCAAGAAGCTAACTTTTCCGTCACTGATTACTGTATAGTCAAAGATACTTTTGGTCTGCTTTGTTTCGGTAGCTGTTTGAAAGTCTTTCCAAGCCATATTCACAGGCTTGCCTCGTCCATTATCGTAGATCAAATATATTGGGGTAAGGATGACGGTTCTGCCCTTAAAACGGTAATAAGAGATAATTATTACACATATGCTTATTAAAGCTAATAAAATAGGCAAAGAACCCAATACGATGACATCAGGCTCGATTATGCCTCCACGTCCGCTCATCATCATAATGCCAGATCTTACAAGTAGTACGGCTAGCACGGTGACAATGCAGGAAACTATATAAAAATTTTTCATTGAAGACTTATAAATGACTTTCTTATCAAGTACATCATCTTTGTCTTCAGTAGTTGCCGGATTGTCAACAGGAGGAACCTGAGACTCGGAAGTATTATCTTGGCCCTGAGAGGGGGTATCTTTTAAAGTATCTTCACTCACCCTCAAAAAATTATTGAAAAAAGTCGGAAATCCCTTCCGTGAAGCTTTGTATACTGCAAGGTAACTTCCACAAAGGAGCTGCCGAGCGAATAGGATTTTATATATGAAAATTCCTGAATCAGCTATCAATGAAATAAATAACCGTGTAGAAATTGCTGAAGTCATAGGCCGCTATTTGCAACTTCGGAGAGCCGGCAGCAAATATGTAGGCTTGTGTCCTTTTCATAACGAGAAAACTCCATCTTTCAGTGTAGATCCAGATCGCCGTTTTTGGTATTGCTTTGGGTGTAAGCAAGGCGGAAACATTTTTCAATTTCTGATGAAAATGGAAGGCATGGGATTTCCTGAAGCTGTACGCAAGTTGGCTGAGGAGACCGGAGTGGAAATAAAATGGGAAGCCGACAATGTCAAGCAAGATACTGCCAGACAGAGATATTTGCAACTTTTAGATAGGGTTTGCAAATACTATAGCCATGTTTTGTTTGAAACAAGTGAAGGAGCGCCTGGTCGTGAGTATTTGTTGCAACGGCGCATATCAAAGAATGTAGCAGAAAAATTTCGCTTGGGTTTTGCACCTATAAATTCTGCCACTTTACTAAAAGCTGTACATGAAGCCGGCTTCAGCGATGAGGAATTGGTTCATTGCGGTATCTTTTTGCAGAGAGAACATGGAGTACGCGAACTTCTTAGTGGCCGTTTAATCTTTCCCATAACTGATTTCCAGGGGCGTGTTATCGCTATGGGAGGACGTATTTTAGGAACCGGTCTCCCTAAATATATTAACTCTCCAGAAACAGAAATTTATTCCAAAAGGTGCCACTTGTACGGTCTCAATGTGGCTCGAGGGCCCATTTCACGTGAAAACAAAGCTATAGTGGTTGAAGGGTATCTCGATGTTATTTCTATGCATCAGATTGGCTTTGATTGTTGCGTTGCTTCTCTGGGCACTGCTCTAACTACCGAGCAAGCCAAATTACTAAAGCGCTATGCCACCCAAGTTATTTTAGCTTATGACGGCGATTCTGCCGGTGCTAAGGCTATTGTTAAAGGTAATGACGTTTTGGAAGAAGAGGGCTTACAAGTAATGACTGCAGTTTGGCCTGAAGGGGAGGATCCCGATTCTATGGCTGCTCGTGGTCGTCAAGCTGTCGAAAAAGTTCTCAATGAAAAAATGGGTATCGTAAAATTTGTGATTAAGAGGCAATTGAAGCTTACAGATACGAGCACTCCTGAAGGCAAAGAAAATTTAGTTAAGCTTGTACTTCCGTTTATTGAAAAAATTCAAGATCCGGTGCGCCGCGATGCGTATGTGAGTGAATTGGCTTATTATAGCGGCTTTGCCGAAAGCAAATTGGCTTTATATTTGCGCCGTCGTCAGCGCCAAACCACTTTTCGTTCTTCCTTTGAACCGACGCCGCGTCCCCGTCTTCTTAATACCGAAGAAAAATTGTTCAGTCTATGTACAAGGCACCCTGAATGGTTGGAGCAAGTTAAGAAGATCATCAGTCCAAGTTTGATAGAAAATGAATATTTGCGCCATTGGTTCACAAAACTTTGGCTTTGGGAGAAGACGGACGAGCCCATTAGCGTTACTGAGCTTATGGGAGATGAAGCTTCGGAAGAAGATTGCGCTAAACTTACCGAAATTATGGCTTACGATCGCTTTGATTCAAACTTTGAAGATGTAATTCAGTTGGCTTCCAATATAAGGAATGAAAATTTGAAGAAATCATTGGACAAAATAAAGTATCAAATGTTTGAAAAGATGGCCTCTGGAAATTTGGCTGAAGACGATCCTCTCTATATTGAATATATGAATTTGCAAAAGATATTGCGTGGATAAAGTGTCAAATGGTTGTTCAAGCTTGAACTACTGGTTGTATTGGTGCTTGACGTTGCGCCAACAAAAACCTTAAGGAGGAAAAGCAGGAAAAACCATTTTTCTTAGGTATTAACAAAAGCTGTTGTCAATGGTAGAAAGATATGCCTATTTGCCGACAGTCAGAGTAGGGTCAGATAGTTTAGACCGAGCACTTTGATAAAAAACAACACAATTGTATATAAAAATATTGTTTTGTCAGACAGAGCGCGGGGTAAAAGAGGAAGCGCTACGCGTATTCTCGTCTTTCTGTCTCCGATTTGTCTGCCACTTGTCGGCTTTTGTCGAGATATTGCAGCTTCGGACAAGCAAATTAGCTCTCTGCGGAGGGGGGCTTTCGTTCTTTTTCCGAATGTGCAGCAGTTCGTAGACTGCTTGTGTCAGCAACATTTGAGATAAGATTCTGTTTTTTTAGCAGCGTAAGGTAAAGGTTTGTTATGGAAAATATAAGGGGAGAAAAGCACACCAAGAGTATCTCAGAATTGGACCTAGGTACTTCTATGTCTGATTTATGTCTTGGAGCGGATCTCAGCTCTAGTGATAACCTTGGACTTGGTACTGTGGGGTCGGCTGCGAGCTACGGAGCGTACGATTGTGAAGATCTGGATTTGGTAGATGCCGCTCCGTCGTCCAATTTCGACGAACCTCCGGAACTTGTTGCTCCCGAACTGGCTCAAAAGAAGAGAGCGGAAGCGGCCAAACATGCCGAACTTGAACTAAAACTGGAAGAAGCCAGACAACAATTAAAAAAGGCCGAGGCTCTTAAGTCTAAATCTGCTAAAGTGGCGCATAAGCCTGCCAAAGCAAAGAAAAAGACCGACAGCTCTGTAGAAGTGACGGTAGACGACCCAGTTCGCCAGTATCTAAAAGAGATAGGTCGAGTTGAATTGCTCACTCCTGAGCGTGAATGTGAGCTGGCTCAGAGCATTGAGAAGGGCAATGAAGCTGCCGAAACATTGCTTATGGAGCCTGGTTTCCGTGAGTTGGTTTTGGATCTTTTGAGTGAAGTTGCCGATAAACGTGACGTTCCCGGTTTTTCTCTCACTTTGGATGAAACTGAGCCCGATATAAACAAAGAAGACGATATTAACGATGCGGCTCCTACTTCGCATAGTACCCTGATTGATGTAGTCAATAGATTAAAGACTTGTGATGCTAAAGTTTGGAGAATTAAGTTCCGTGAGTTGGTTGAGCGCCAAAAACTTGTTGAAGAGTGCTTCAATGAGGCTAAGCGCCAGTACCGTTTGGGAATACTCCGAGAAGTAAAAGACGAAGTCCCTAAAGCTAGAGAGCGTCTGGAGCGTTTCGAAGCTTTGGACAAGCTAGTTCGGGCTGGAAGTTCTTCCAAACGTGACCTTACCGAGGCCAATTTGCGTTTGGTAGTTAGCATCGCCAAGAAATATATCAGCCGCGGTATGCTCTTTTTAGACCTTATCCAGGAAGGCAATTTGGGGCTTATCCGCGCTGTTGAAAAGTTTAACTATCGCAAAGGATACAAATTCAGTACCTATGCTACATGGTGGATCCGTCAAGCTATTACCAGAGCTTTGGCCGATCAAGCACGTACTATTCGTATCCCTGTGCATATGGTAGAAACGATCAATCGTCTCACTCGTGTTACCAGATTGCTGTTGCAAGAAAATGGTCGCGATCCAACGGTAGAAGAGATCGCCATGCGTATGTATCCTATCGATGAAGACGCACTTTGCAACGAATTAAGCGAACTTTATAAAGAGCCTATTACTCCTGAAGATAAGCGCTATCAAGAAAAAGTGGCAGAGCGGAAACGCAGTGCCGAAGCTAAGGTGCGCGAAATTCAGAAAATTGCTCAAGAGCCGATCTCTTTAGAAACTCCTATTGGTGAAGAAGAAGATTCTCACTTAGGCGATTTTATTGAAGATGAAGGTGCGGTTGCTCCTGCTGAAGCTGCAGCTAGAGTGTGGCTTAGTGAGCGCATTAAAGAAGTGTTAGATAAGCTTTCTGTGCGTGAGCGAGAGGTGCTTGAGTTGCGCTTCGGATTACGTGATGGCCATACACGCACTTTGGAAGAAGTAGGTAGTATATTTAAGGTTACGCGTGAGCGTATACGTCAAATCGAGGCTAAAGCTTTGCGCAAGTTGCGCTTACCAGAGCCGCGTAAGTTCTTGCAAGACTACTGGGACGCCAATAATTAGGCGACTTTCAGAAGCGGTTGTGATCATTTGGTGGAGTTGAAGAATATGTTTAGTTGCAAGCTGCAGAAGTTGTATAAGCTATTAGGTCGTTGTTTAAAAACTTCTGCTGTGAGCTTAGGGTTGTTGGCCATTTTTATGAGCGGTGCTCAGGCATCTGAAAATCATACCGACTCTGCGGTGAAGGCTTCTACCAAGTCGCAAGTGATAGTAGCGCAAAAGCCGACGCCAAACACTAAATCAACTTCTGCATCTTCATCTCCAGCCAAAACAACCGCTTCGCCTGCTACTGCCGGATCTGAAAAAACTATTTCCGAAGCCAAGGCTCAAGCTCTTAGTCAGAAGGCTTTAGGCTTACGCGCTTACGCCCGTTTGCAAGTGCTGATCGAATACTACTTCATGGAAAGTGGCTTATATCCAGTCAGCTTAAAAACTTTGGAGCATAGTTTTAATGTCGGTTTGCCAGCCGATGCTCCTAAAGTTGTCTTAGGAAACGATCCTCTTTCGGGCAAGCCTTTTGTTTATAGCGTAAGCAAAGATCGTCGCCATTACACTCTGTCTTTGCCTGAGCCTGCCAAATATGGTCAAGATATTCCTAGTTTGGAAACTATCGATTGGGGTTGGTTGCTTTTAGCTGCAGAAGGAAAGCGCATAGAGCGCTTACTTTCCGATTGTACTCGGAATATTAATGAGTTGGCCACCGCTTGTGAGATCTATGCTAAAGATCACAACAAGGCTTTTCCTGCTAAATTGGAAGCTTTGCGTCCTCAGTATATGTTCCGTGAATTGCGTTGCCCCGCTTCCGGAAAACCATATATATATGTGTTTAGACGCGGAGGCTACACTATAGAGTGTCCTGAAGCTCATAAACATGGCTTGGGGTCTTTGAAATACGATTCCGATAAGGGACTTCTTGTTACTAGTGCTGACAGTGAAAATGCCCAAGGAACCCAAAAAACTGAAACCACGTCTACTACCGATTCTACCTCCAAAACGCAAAGTAAAATCAAACAGTAGTCTTCTTTTGCTTTGCATTGATATATTTTTCAGCATTACTTTTATACTTACAATTTTTTGTTAGATGATTTGAGTTATGCCCAAGCGTCTTGAGAATCAAGCTTAAGTCGTTCTCGAGACGCTCTTTTTTTTGTATTTTCGATAAAATTGAAAGGTTAAAATATGGAACTGATTCCCTTTACCCAGTGGCCGCTTAATAGCACTTTGCAAGAAAGTTTGCAAAAAGCCGGTTTTACTACTCCTACCGAGGTACAGCAGGCCTGTTGGGATGATGTTTTGTCTGGAACAGATTTATTAGTTCAGTCTTGTACTGGAACAGGAAAAACTTTAGCTTTCTCTTTGCCTCTCCTTAACAATCCTGATAATGCGCGTCCGGCCTCTATTTTGGTCGTTTTGCCTACTCGCGAATTGGCTATGCAAGTAGCTAGAGTTATCAATTCTCTTGGTACTAAAGCCGCTTTGTTATACGGAGGAGGAAGCTATCATGAGCAAATGCGCTCTTTGAAGCAAGGGGCTCCAGTAATTGTTGGTACTCCTGGACGTTTGATCGATCATATTGAGCGTGGCTCTTTGGATTTGAGTGGCTGTCGAGCTTTAGTTTTAGATGAAGCTGACGAAATTTTAGATATGGGCTTCGCCGAAGAATTAGACAAGATTTTGGCTTCTTTGCCCACCGAGCGCCAAACGCTGCTTTTCTCCGCTACTATGCCGGCCGAGATGGAAGAACTAGCCCAAAAAACTTTACGCGAAGATTGTCATCGCATTTCTATAAGCGTAGGTTTAACGGCTGCTCACGATATTAGTCATGAAGTTTATCTGGTAGCTAAAGAATGGCGAGCTAAAGCCCTTTGTAACATTTTGCACGCTGAAGCACCGCAATTGGCCATTATTTTTTGCCATACTAAAGTGGAGACCGACGAACTTACCCAAACTTTGATTCACTCTGGCATAAATGTACTTTCTTTGCATGGAGATATGGCTCAAGCCGAACGCACGCGCACTTTAAGCAGCTTCCGCAGCGGTGCTGCCAAATATTTAGTCGCTACTGATGTGGCTGCTCGTGGTTTGGATGTTGATGGAGTTACTCATGTAATCAACATGGCTCCTCCCCAAAATACCGAAACATACATCCATCGTGTCGGTCGTACCGGAAGAGCCGGTAAGCGAGGCACGGCTATTACCTTTGTGGCTAGACATGAACTGAATCGTTTCAAAAGATTGGTTGGCAAAGCCAAAATAGATATTGAAATTGGCAAATTGCCTCAAGCCGAAGAAGTTCGCCGCCGTGTAAAAGCCGATTTCCACAAAGAAGTGACAGAAAGATTGGCTTCTGTCGTCAATGAAGATTACCGTCTCTTGGCTGCCGAGTTGCTTAGCTACCTCAGTCCTTCCGACAGCTTGGCTGCTGTCCTTAGTATGGTGCCTAGGGCCAGAGCTATTTTTACAGCCGGCTGCAATGTGTCTGTGCAAGAATTAGATAGAGGCAGTAGGCGCAGTAAAGCTGAGCGCAACAACCTTTTGGATAAAGCGGCCAAAAAAGCCGGCGCTGCGGCAGCTGAAGGTATGAGCTATATTCAAATCAATTTGGGACGCAGTGACGGTATAAATGTTCAGGCTATTTTGCGTATGTTAGCCGAAGCCACTTCTTTATCTAAAACCGAGGTCGGCGACATCGAGTTGCGCTCTCATACTACTTTTGTAGAGCTTCCCAGCGAAGAGGCGGCTGCTGTTTTGGAAGCTTTGAATCATTATGATTTTGGCCCAGTGCGCTTGAGAGCTCGTTTAATTACGCCCGAAAAACTTAAAGTGCTACTTCCTGTCGAAGTAAAATCGCCTAAGCATAAGAATGGTTCCAAAGAACGTCGTGAAGCTAAAGGTAGACGCGGCGAAGGACGCAAGAGTGGCGGGCGCAATTTTAACAAAGATGAGAAGGGCAAACGCACTCATAGTGACAATCGACGCAATGGACAGCATAATATTGCGGATCGTTCCCATAAAAGCATCGATTCCGGAAATAGGCGTGGACAGAAAAAGGACGGTTTCAATAGGGGAGGTAGAGCCCAGCGCAGAAATAAGAAGTATTAGCTAAGTCCAGGGGAGTGCGTTTAATATGTTGTGTAAAGTAACTCTGCCTCACGGCGTTCAAGAAGTTTCCAACGATACTTTTATCTGCGATGTTTTGTGTCGCGATTTAGGGCTCGACGACTCGGCTCAAGCCATGAAATTGCCTTTATGCATAAATCATTTGCGTAAAGTAGGCTATGTCGGAGCTCAGGTCGATGGTGAGATTGTCGATTTGAAAGCTCAGATAGCCTCTGATTGTAAAATCACTCCTCTGACTAACGATGACTACTTCGGCCGTCATATAGTTACGCGAAGTTCTGCCTATTTGTTAGTTTATGCTGCCAAATTGGTCAATCCGCAAGCTGTTTTGGAAATTGGCCAGTCATTACATAGCCAGCTGTTTTTCTACGTAAAAAACGTAGAAGATATTGAATCTTTCGGAAAAGAAGTTGATAAGACGTTTGCCAAGCTTTGTGCCAAAAGAGTGCCATTTAAAAATAGTTTAGTGCCTCCTTCTGCTGCTTTAAATATGGTAGAAGATCCTGACGGCGATCGACGTTACGTTGTCAATTGTTGGGTTGGCTCAAAATTCGGCGTAGTTAATATTGGCGATTATACCGATTTGGCGTACGGTCCTTTTGTACCAGACGCCGGCTTTTTGCGCTCAATTAAAGTTGTAGGCATGCCCGAAGGTTTGCTTTTGGCTCAAGAACCTGTTCAACTTCCTTCCGAAGAGCTCAAAAGCTTTATGCTTGGTGCTGCTACTCAGGCGAAAAACTGGAATAAGCGCATGAATATTGACACCGTAGGCAAGTTGAATCGATTGATTCTGAGCGGTGAAGGTCAGAACTTAGTGCAAGTGAGTGAGACTTTGCATGAATTGCGCATAGGTGAAATCGCCCACGATATTCTTTCCCGTTCAGGTATAAAAGTAGTCTTTATATCTGGCCCTTCTAGTTCGGGCAAAACCAGTACTGTACGTCGCCTTTCTACTCATTTGCAAGCTATGGGCAAGCGCACCGTTTATGTGGGGTTAGACGATTACTATTTGCCTTGCGAGCAATGCCCTCGCGACGAAAAGGGCGACTACGACTTTGAAGCTATCGAAGCTTTAAATTTGCCACGCATTAAGAGTGACTTACAATCTTTGGTTGAGGGCAAAGTTACCAAAATACCTCGCTTTGACTTTGTCAATCAACGTCCTTTCCCCGCCGAAGAAGAGAGTTCACTCTGTTTAGGCGATGATCAGATTTTGCTTATGGAAGGTATTCACGGCCTTAATCCGGCTATTACCGAGGCCATACCGCGTGACAAGCGTTACGCTATTTTCGTAAGTGCTCTGCCGCAGCTCAATATGGACAATGTCAATAGGGTGCCTACTACTTATGCCCGTTTGCTGCGTCGCATTATTAGAGATAGGCGTTACAGAGGCGTATCGGCCGACAGCACCATTAAGCGTTGGCCGAGCGTCCGTCGAGGCGAAAATAAGTATATCTTCCCTCATCAGAGCCGTTCAGACGCTATTTTCAATTCAGCTTTAGCTTACGAGCTGGCTGTTTTCCGCCATTATGCTTGGCCCTATCTCTTGGAAGTTCCCGAAGACAGCCCTTCCTATACTATGGCTAGAGACATGTTGCGCTTCCTGACTAAGGTTGTGCCTATGGATTCTGAGTGGATTCCCAAGAACTCTGTGTTGCGTGAATTCTTGGGTGGTAGCATCTATCAATACTAAGATATCCTAAAAGCGCTTCGTCAGTTGCCAGAATGCTAAAAGGGAGCTGACCAAGCGCTTTTCCTATTTATGGACTACTCTTTCACTATACATGTTTGTATGTTAGACTAGATGCGTAGCTGTTCGCAGAGCAGTTGCTCGATAATATAAAACTATATACAAGGGGGGAGATCATATGGTAGAAATTAGTTCTGCTCACAGCAATGGTGCTTTTGTTAATAGCCGTATTGCCGTTTCTAGTTTTAAGGCCAAAAGTGTCTATAATAATGAGCCTGACAGTTCGCTCCAGCAGCCTAATACTGCAGATCGTTTGTGTTTAACAACCAATGCTGGTTCGTTTTTTAATTTTGATAATTTGTCTTTGGTTTATTCTCGCCAAAGCACTTTGGGTTCGTCTTCTATAAAACAAGATCAAGTTTTAGCTAGCTCTCTTATACCTAGAAGCTTAAATGAGCAAGAGGCTGAAGCTTTATCCAATCAGCAACTGAAGGCTGAATATGGGCGCCACTGGCAAATAGCTTCCGATTCAGAAGCCAAAAAGCAAAAATGTCTCAGCCAATCAATTGCTTTAAATCAAAGCAGAGAGCAAGCTTTGCATATGAATAAGTTGGGGTCTACTTTGAAGCAAAGTGGCCAAAAAATAGGACAACAGGCTCTGGTGCAAATTGCATCTGGCTTGGCTCTTTACGCTTCAGGGGCTGCTATGGAGGCTGCAGGTAAAGCCATGCTCAGTTGCCCTTTTACCAAAGCGGTCGGTGCAACAATGATATCCAAAGGTAAAGCCTTGAAACAGCGTGGCTTACAAATGCGCAATTATGGTCAAAAGTTGGAAGTAAATTCCAAAAAAATGTTAGCTTCCGGTCTCTGCTTGGGAATATCAGCTAATAAACAGCTCAACAGCATAAAAAATGCTTGGCAAACTTTAAACAATATCTACCGACAAATCAAGACGGTGGGAAATTTAGCCCAAAACAGTATGCTTTGTGCTGAAACTGTGGGGCGCAAACGAGGCCTCTCCTTAGCTGATGCACTCAGTTTAGGTAAATCTAAAGTTGGTTTATCAAGTAAAAAAGCAGTCAACTTAAGTGTAAGTGTGCCAAGTAAGCAAATAAATTCTAAAAGTTCAGCTGTCACTTGATATAACAATAAGTAACGCTGATCTGTAAACCAGTCACTTTGCCTATCACTTTTTTATAGTAGAAGGCAAAGTGATTTTTGTTATGTATAGCAAAATTTTATATTTCATTGCTTAATAAAAATACAGGAAGCCCTGCAATACGCTAGAACTTTTCACAGTATCATGGCTAAATTTCCAGCACTAGACGACAACTTTCCCCGTATTATTCCCTCTTTTAGACAATTAGTAAAAATTATGTCTGAATGTGTGGCCGGCGGAGTGAGCTTAACTTGTACCGCTTTTGAATTCCGCCAGTGTGACGCCGCTTTGGGAACCGCTTTGGGCAATTTTATGGAAGTTTTGCGTTTAAAAGAACTTCCTCCGGAACGCAACGAAGCAATTAACGAAATAGTGCTTCTCTTTACGCGTATGAGCTCCGAAATGGCCAAATTAGAAACTGCTTTAAGCATGGACGCTACAGCTGCGGCAGTCTCTTGTGTAGCCAATATCTACGACCACTTAAAAGATTTAGAAGAATTAAATATGGACTTGAAGGCCGCTGTAGGCGACAGCCATATCTATTCCGAAGTGCCGGTCGTAGACAGTTTGTTGCGAGCAGGCAACTTTGTATTAGAAACCAACGGAGCCGAATGGGAAGCTTTGAGCGCTCGTTTGGAAGCTCTTATTCCTCAATGGAACGAAATTGTTTCCGGAACCGGTTTGCCGGAGGAGCTTATTCGTCACGACAGAGCTTTAGAGCGTCTCGTAGAGGTACTTAACGAGCGAAATTTAGAAGCGTTGCCAGAAGTTTTGGAAGAAGTAAAAGCAAGCGGCGAAGATCTGGTCAATTTCCAAGATAGCCAAATAGATACCGACTCTTCCTCTGTGGTTTTGTGTCCCTACTGCGGTAAGCCAATGGTTGAGGGCAGCAAGAAATGTTTCTCTTGCGGTGCTAGGATGCCAGAAGAATTTGAGAGAGACTCTATTGCCGACAAAGATTCTGAGAAGGGCGAAGCTGCCTACGAAGGTATGCCAGAATATGTCCAGCGCATTATGGATGTTGCCCAAGAACTTCCCAATAACGCTAAGATGATTCGTCCTTTCAAGCGTGCCGTGGGAGAGTTGCGCCGCCGCGTCGCCGATGCCAATTCGCGTATCAATAAAATGGCCGCTTCTAAAATTAAGACGACTCCTGAAGAACGCGAAAATATTGATGGCATTATTGATTTGGCTAATACATGCATAGAGAATCTTTCCAAAGCCGTTGAACTTTTGGAGGGCTTCGAGCCTCCTGTCGATAGGTTCCATTTGCAATGCGCTTTGGAAGTTATGGTCAAAGCGGTTAAAGAAATGCGTGGTATGGGCGGATTAGCTCAGAAATATCGCAGCTCTAAAAAATAGTTAGTTTTCTTTTGCGTATATGTGATACATCTCGTTGGAGGTACCATGGTAGATAAACTGCCTAAGTTGGACGATTCTTTTCCCAAACTAATTCCCCATTTGCGCACTTTCGTGAGCGGTTTAGAACATTGCATAGCCAATAAAGAACCTCTAGCCCAGCTCCGTGAAGAATTGCACCAATGTGATGTGGTTATGTCTGCCTTTGTGCTGGCTTTTAAATACAGTGTGCGCGGTTATGACTATAACGAAGAAGAGTTGGAACATATCGCTCAAGTTTATGCTGATATTGAAGGCGTTGGCGGTGTACTTTCTTCTCTCATTTGCGACTTAAAAGACGATGATGTTGAGGGAGCGGTGCGTGATGTCAACGCTTTAGTTAACCAGCTTAGAGAAACTGAGAAAAGCTTGGCCAAACTTGAAGAATTGAGAGATTCCAAGCCTAAAATTTCCGAATTCGATAGTATCGATGGAGTTCTCAAAGCTGGCCAGGCTGTAGTTGAAGGACGTCGCGGTTGGGAAATGTTGGAAAATCGTCTCGATTATTTGCGTCCTTCTTTCGATAAATTAGTGGCTTGCGACTCGTTGCCTGAACATATTGAAGATTATTGTGAAGCTTTAGATTGTTTATTTAGAGTTTGTGAATGCCGCTCCGTGGAAGAATTGCCTGCCGCTCTAGAAGCTTTGAAAGTTACTGGCGATGTGGTAATTGAGAAATATAAAGAGACTAAGGCCGTACAAGAAGCTTTAGCAGCTCAGCAAATTTGGCATTGCCCTAAATGTGGAGCTGAAGTTGGTGATTGGGATAAGCGTTGCCCTGCTTGTGGAATGAGACTCCCTGAGCGCATAATCAGCAATGGCGAATTTGATAACAATTATGTTATGCCTGTGTTGCCTACATGTGTGCAAGCCATTCTAGACAGCGTAAGCTCTTTGCGTGAAGGCAATGATGCTTGGAGTGAATTTTCCTCTGGGTTGCGCGAATATGGCAAATTTATAGCTGAGCTTAAAGATAGGTATGCTGCTTTGCCGGAGAGCGCTTTTAATGGCGCTGAATCAGAGGGCGAGTCTTTGATCCTTTCTCGCGAAGCTATGGAAGAGGGATTGACCAAGTTGGAAAACGCCTACTATGTGTGTGAACATATGCAAAATGGCGGTGAAGTTAGCGATGAAGAACTCGATTCTACCTTAGAAAGCATGATTGAAGGTGTAGAGCAAACACGCCAAATTTCCGGCTAAATTCTTCTAAAGCGTTGCTTTTTTGTATAAAAACCTCCAGAGTACGTAAGCCCCTTTTGAAGCATGTATCTGGCGGTTTTTTTTGTGGCTTTTTAGATAAAAATATCTTATAAAAATTGTTTATAACTATTTACTTTTAGGCCATATGCCTTGAAAATATAGGCAAGTCTAGTTTAAAAAGAGAGGTAATTCTCATGGGTGTTTTATCTACTGCTTCCACTATAGCCATGATGACGGCTAACGATTACAAAAATGCTCAGGCCATTTATGCTAATATGCAGCAACAGGCTGCGGTCGCGCAGAATGGCGGTATGGGAGTTCTTACCCAGCAAGCTCTTAAGGCTGCCAACGCGCAGAATATGGAGTTGCTTAATCAGCAACTTAGTCAGCAATCACTTCAGGCTTCCACTGCCTCTTCTTCCCTCGATTCTATATCGTCTTCTTTTAGCGACCAAATTCAGCAGCTGACCTCTTCCAATCTTTCTGTAACCGATCAGATTAGTCAGATCACTTCCGCTTCCGGCTTGTCTGCTTCTTCTGCCGCCGGTTTCTCTACTTCTACCGATTTCACCCAGGCTATTATCGATAGCATTTCTTCTGCTAGTAAGTCTTCTTCTAGCTCCAGCACCAATAGCGATGTGATGAATAGCGCTACCAACATGCTTAAGACTTACTTCAAGCAGTTCTGTCCCGGCATGAGCGATGAGCAAATCTCCGCTATTTGCAAATTCGCTGCTTCCCAGTACGGCGATTTGGCTAAAGCTATGGATATGAGCTCCTTAACTTCCAGCGTGATGGGCTCTTCTTCCACTGGCAGTGCTAGTGGCACCGGCAGCACCAGCAGCGTAGGCAACAATGGCAACTACGGAGCCAACAAAGGTGTAAGCGGTTTGCTTTCCGATGCTGGCGCCATGGTCGGTATGACTGAGAGTGGTAACGCTGCTGAAATTAACAAAATTACCAAGAAGAGCGGTATCAATTGCCAGACTACTCCTTGGTGTGCTGCTTGGGCTATGAATATGCTCAAAGACCATGGCGTTTTGGATACTTCTTCTTGCTCCAACGTCAACTACTGCCCCACTATCGTAAACTGGGCCAAGAAAGAAAATATTTGGGCTGGTCGCGGTTCTTACACTCCTCAAGCCGGTGACGCTATTCTCTTCGACTGGCAGGGCGACGGCACTTCCGACCACATTGGTATCGTCGAAAAGGTCGCTAATGGCAAAGTTTATACCATTGAAGGTAACTCTTCCAACTCTGTGGCTAGAAGAAGCTACAGCTTGAATAGTGCCAACGTTATGGGCTACATCAATTGCGCCGCTCAGAAATAAGTAAACGATACTATTTATAGCTCTTCTATATAGAGGTCCCCCACGAGTACGAAGATATATCGTGGGGGGCTTTTTTTTGTTGATAAAATTAACCTCACATAAAGAAATAATAAAGAAAAAGCTAGACGGCTTGGCTAACTGTCGTTATACATAGACAACTACTTTTTAGGATTTGGAAGGTGCGTTATGTCTTTGCCATCTATCACTATGAACTTCTTGGCTGCGCAAGGTGTAAAAGGTTTACCAACTGGTTCAAATAGCGTAGGTACCGGAGCTAATAGTGGCATTGTTTCTGCCGTTGATAGCGCTTCTTTAAGCTCTTTAGCTACAGCTGGAACTGATGGATTGGCCAATCTCGGTTCTTTGTCCGATTATTTGTCTAGTCAAGCTTCTGGAGCTTCCAGTAGCAATGCCTCTTTGGGCCTTTCTGGCAGTGCCGATTTCGCTTCCATGATTGGCGAAATTGCCAAAAAGTATAAGGGAAGCAGTTCTTCTGCCAATAACCAGGTAATGTCAACTGCTGCCAATATGTTAAAAACTTATTTTAAACAATTCTGTCCTGGCATGAGTGACGACCAAATTACCGCTATTTGCAATATGGCTTCTGCTCAATATGGTGATCTGGCTAAAGCTATGGATATGAGTTCGTTAACTTCCAGTGTTATGGGAAGTTCTTCCACTTCAGGAACTAATAGCGCTTCTTCTGGATCCAGTTCGTCTGCAGTTTCTAAAGTAAGCGCTAAAGATGTTAAAGGAAGCGCTTGGGGTAAAGCTTTGGCCGCTGACGCAGAGGCCAATGCTACCGGCAGTGGTGGTTGGTGCTTTAAATATGTGCGTCAGGCTTTAGAGCGCCACGGAGTTACCGGAGTAGGTGGCGCCAGCGCTTATATGGCCGCCGATCAATTAGCTCGCAATAGCAACTTTAAAGAGATTAGTGTCTCTGAATCCGATCTTAGCAAATTACCTGCAGGTTATGTTGTAGTTTGGAATAGAGGTAGCGGTGCTAGCAGACAGCATGGTCATATATGCATTTCTTTAGGCGATGGCAGAGAAGCTTCTGATGTTATACGTAAAATGACTCAAGGGTATGGTACTTCTTTTAGAGTTTTCCAACCCGTAAAGTAACTCACTATTAAATAGTAAAAAATGGCGCTCTGTCTATTTTGTTGCAGAGTGCCATTTTTTTTGATTGCTATTTACCAAAATGCACCGTAAAGCCCCTGGCTTTAGCCATGGGGAGTATGCCAAGCACTATAAAACTATTTAGCTCTGGTAACGCGAGTATACTGTTCTCTCAGCAAACATACTGTCCAACTCAGCCTTTTTAAAGCGTTGGGGCTCGTGGCCAGTCCAGTCGATTACAAAGTATATCTTCTCTGGTTGTTGTATTTTGCTGAAAAAGCGTATCTGATCGGTAGGTAGCATTTTGTAATTGTAGTACCAGCCTGTCGGTGAAGGCTTGGAAACACCCTTGGCATGGAGATGGCGAGCGCCTTTGGGGAAGAAAGGCATAACTCGTGCAGCTAGCTTCTCTCCCAAAACTTTACAACCCATATCGCCACGCATTATTAAGCGGAGATGTGGAGCAAATAGTAAACTGCTCTCGAAGCCTACGGTCTGTCCTTGAAAATCGCCTTCTACAGTATCACGAATTATCAATCTTTGTTCTGTAGGTTTAAAAAGAAGTTCGCGCCCTAAACTTAAAACTAAACCGTTAGTCAAACGGGCTTGACGCTTAGTCCATAAGAGTACATCAGCTCCTTCTTTTCTTTCCCTATATAAAGGAGAGCAGAAAACATAACCGTCTTTGTGTATTTCAGTTATATCGTCAGGGCAATATCTGCGCTCGGAAGCGTTCAAATCTTCCAAATAGGCCACTTTAAAAGGATAAATTTCCTCGGCTAGCGTAGGAGCGGAATGAGCAAAGAAGCTGTTTAAATATGGATAAGCACTGCTAGAAACAGTAGAAAAACCTGCATCTATAATAAATGGTTCATTCTCTACTGTTAAACATATAGATAAGAAATCACAATGCGGTTGGGGAATCGTTTGCTTGGGATTGGGAGCCTTATAAAAATCTTGAGCCGGAGCAGAAGGAGTGCATCCTTTTATGATGACTTGAGAACTCTTGGGCCCCCAATGATCGCGAACGCTGCCTATGCCATTAGCTACGAAATAGAAACTTGTCTCCTCGGGGAAATAATCTCCTCGGCCAGAACCAAATTTTGCAGCAAGTTCGGGAGTCGGGGCTACCCACCAAGCAACTTCGGCAGGCATGTGTTCTATGCCGCATAAGAATTCGTCACGATCAAAAATGACGGCGCCCAGGCAGAGTAAAGTTTGGATATACTCTGAAATGGAAGATTGCCTTCCCATAAATCCGGGAGCACAAAATGTACCAATATGTGGAGCTACTTTATTGGTACCGTTGATCGCTTGTAAGGCCTCAAGAGAAATACGCAGCGCTTCTGACAAATATTGTGGAGTTTGAGTACGGTTGGCAACGTGTTGCAAGACGGGAAGTAACATCCACTCCAAAGCTGCACAGTGAGCACACAAAGAGCCGCTTAGATGTAATCCGTCGTTTCCAAACTCACGTTCAATAAGGTCTAAAAGCTTAGATTCAGCAAGAGAATGCCATCTCTTGGCCAATCTCAATTCTGGAAAATGGGCTGAAAAGATGTAAAGACAAATGGCAGCTGGGAACGAAAATACCTTATCGTAGTGAAGATGCCAACTCAGAGCGGCTCCGTGTAGAATCATTGTTTCCATGATTTTCACGAAGATGCGAGGAGTAAAAGCGGAACTATTCAAGCACATATCGACGGCAATCATCCAGTTCATTAATCGGATGGCTATCGTATCAAAGTTGAGCCAGTTTACGCCTATCCAAAGAGGGTTGCTAGCTCCCCATTCTGTAGCTTGAATCAAAATTTCGGAAGCATATTTGTCTTGTTTGCTCAGCCAATAGGAACGAGCTAAAGTGAGAAAATGGTAATGCTCGTTAAGTTCCCAAGTGCGATCCAAAGAAGGATATTTAGCTAAGGGCGATTCGTTTAAGCAAGCAGCATTGGCTGGAGATAAAATTTTTCTCAGCTCTTTTACGGCAATCTTAGGCCAGCTCTTAGAACAAAAATCGAAGAACCAGTCAATATCGCCGCTAAAGGTCTCTTGCTGATTAGAAAGATAAGAAGAAAAAGTATGCCTCATCGCTTGCAGCGTTGAATCACTGAGCTCTTTTACGGCTGAAGGAGAGGCTTTGAAGCTGTCCGCAACTGCTTTTGCGTCTGAATGTTGCAAAAATAGTTGCGGACGAACGCGGTCGCGGAAGTAATTGAAGAGCGCTTCCGCAGCTTGATCAGGTTGATCGCGCAAGGCATAATTTTTGGCTTCCTCGATTCCTGATGCTCCGGAGAACTGTCCAAACAGATATTTGTTTTGAAAAACGTAAGTAGAGCAACTGTCGTAAGCTAAATCTACTTGGGCCTCCAAACTAAGTGGCATGGAAGAAGTGATTATATTCTTACGTAACCAAGGAAACATATTATCCAAGCCGTCGATCTCCTAATGACGAGGGAAGTTCTTAATTGTCGATACTACAGTGGCAATTTGCTCGTCACTGAGCTCAGGGAACATAGGCAAAGACATTACTTCTTTTTGCACTTGCTCACAAATAGGCAAAGAGCCCTCTTTCATGCCGCTGGATGCAAAAGTTTTTTGCAAGTGGAGGCATACAGGGTAGTAAATAGCCGGCCCTACACCATTTTCGCGCATATAGTCGAAAAGCTCATCGCGGTGAGGAGTACGAATAGTGTACTGGTGGAAGACGTGGTGGAAACCCTCGCGCTCGAGAGGAGTAATTACTCCGCTGCCTTGTAAAGCTTCAGTATATTTTTGAGCTACGGCACGGCGCTTTTTATTCCACTCGTCAACATGTTTGAGCTTTACGCGCAAAGCGGCAGCTTGAATTTCATCTAAGCGGCTGTTGGTGCCCAGAATCTCGTGATAATATCTGACTTTACTGCCGTGACCGCGCAGCATTTGTACTTTTTCAAAGTACTCATCACTGTTAGTCAAAACCATACCGCCGTCGCCAATACCACCCAAGTTTTTGCTGGGGAAGAACGAGAAGCAGCTAAGATCGCCGAAACCGCCGACTTTTTTACCGTCTACGCAAGCTCCAGTGGCTTGGGCGCAGTCTTCAATTAAAGCCAAATTGTGCTCTTGACAAATAGCTTTAATAGCTTTGACGTCGGCAGCGTGTCCGTAAAGATGGACGCAAATTACGGCTTTGGTGTGGGGAGTGATAGCTTTCTTTAGACTTTCAGGATCTAAAGTGAAAGTGCGAGGGTCAATATCGGCAAACACTACTTTGGAACCGGCCAAAGCCACGGCGCCGGCTGAGGCTACGAAGGTGAAGGAAGGAACGATCACTTCATCGTCGGCTTTCAGATCCAAGGCTCTCACTGCCAATTGCAGAGCATCAGTGCCATTTCCTACGCCTATACCGTGTTTAACTCCGTTCCAAGCCGCAAACTCTTCTTCGAAAGCTTTCACTTCGGGGCCTAAAACATATGCAGTAGAGCGCAGAACTTTCAGTACAGCTGCTTCCAATTCATCTTGGATTTGAGAGTACTGAGTGCGAAGCTCTAAAATAGGGATCATAAATATGTCTCCTTCTATCCGTTCATCAGGAGCGGAACCGCTTTGATGGCAGAAAATTTCTCAAATTGAGTGAAACTTTCCGTCGGCAAAATGTAGGTTAAAAAGATTATCCAATCGGATTTTTGGCGTAGTATTGAAAGTGCTTGTAAAAATAGCAAAAGGCGTACTAAAATTTATAATATTTCAGCAATGTGGCCAATTTACGCTATCTTAGCCAAAGCTTGAGCACCTCAAAGACCTTACAAGACCCCTATTTTCCAAGCATAGGGGGCAAGCCCTGCCAAAATTGGTGATTTTTTTAAGTAGCGCCAACTAAGGCGGCCAAGAATACGTCAAGAGTGTGCTGCTAACCTTTACTACGTACTTCAAATTCTAAGCGCCACTTAGGAACAGAGTCTTGGCAACACCAAACTTCCAAGGTGCCTACTTCGGTTACGTAAGTTTCTAAGGTTACGGGTACCACTTTACCTACTTCTCCGGCTTCGGCAGGTAAAGTAATTTGCAATGAAGGCAACTCTTCTATATCGTCTTCCCAATCGTCGATTAAGTCGCCAATTTGATCTTGCTGACGACAAGTGGAGGCCAAAAATCTAAATTCTGCCGGTTCGCCGATAACCAGACCAAAACTTCTGTTGGGCAAACGCTCGCGCGAATCTTCTTCCATGCCGAAAGGAGCTACGCATAAAGCTTTTATAGGAGGAACAAGTCCGGGAACAGCAGGCATGGAAGTTTCGATACCCACATAATAAGAGCGGTTGGTACCGGCTTTAATTCTTATGCCCGAACCTTGACTTGCTAAACCGCTGCGTACCGCTCCGCGAGCTACAGCCAAATCGTAATCGGCTCCGACTAATTCTTTGGCTGGGGAAGCTCCTATAGACTCCAACCAAGAATTGACCGTTTCCAGCAAACGACGGCGCAAGGCGGGAGCTTTCAGTACGCCTCCGTTAAAAAGGATCGCTGTCGGAGCGAAAATAGGAGCTGAGCCGTCTTCAGGTTTGTTGGCTGCCAAGAACCTAGCTAAGTGTTTTGTGATAGCCGGATTAGATTCAAAAGGTAAGCCCAACTCGCGCAAACCGCTTTGGCGAGAGCGCTCAGCTTGATCTTCAAAGGAACACTTAGGGAAAAAGCCATCTACAATAAGTTGTTCGGTGGCTTGACGGCTCAGAGAGTCGGCAATGGAAGAAGCGATCAGGCTGCTGCCGCGTCCGGGAATAGTAACACTCCATTCTTCTTCGGCATATTCTTGCAACAATTGCTCTTTGGCTGTGCGGCAAGCGTGCGTAAGAACTTGCATTTGCCAAGCATCAAGCTTGATTTTGCGTTCGGTTTTTAACTTTTGTTGCATATACACAGCCAAAGTTAAATCCATGTTGTCGCCGCCTAGCAAGAGATGGTCTCCTACAGCTGAGCGTTCCAGACAAAGTTTGCCATCTTGGTTGGCTACGGTAATGAGGCTAAAGTCGGTAGTGCCGCCTCCTATATCGCATACCAAAATTTTGTCTCCGACTGAGACTTGTGAACGCCAGTCCTCTTCGGTATTGCCAAGCCAGGCATAAAAGGCGGCTTGAGGCTCTTCCAAGAGAGTTAAATTCTTAATGCCAGCTTTTTGAGCGGCTTTAACTGTGAGTTCTCTAGCTATTGTATCAAAGGAGGCCGGCACGGTAAGAACTACTTGTTGCTCTTCCAAGGGCTGTTCTGGGTGCTCAAAGTTCCAGGCTGAGCGCAAATGCTCAAGATAGCGGGCTGAAGCGTCGATAGGGGAAATATGTTCTACTTCTTCTGGAGCGTTCCAGGGCAAAATGGGACTATTGCGATCTATTTGTTCACTGGAAAGCCAAGATTTTGCTGAAGAGACGACTCGGTGAGGAACTTTGGCGCCTTGCTCACGGGCCATATATCCGACTATATCTTTAGCTTCTTTGTCCCAAGGCAGTTCGATACTATGGGGCGGTAATTCGTGAGAGCCCGGAAAATAAAGGAAAGAGGGCAGAGTTTTGCGTGGCTCGACCGTTGCCGGGTAGGTGAGTTGAGGTATAGAAAAATGATTTATGGGAGGAGTTTCTTTGCTGTTTTTGTTTTCTGCCGAATTTACGTCAGGATCTGACCACGCTAAGGCGCAATTTGTTGTTCCTAAGTCTATACCTATAATCATATAAAAACTTCTCCCAAAATAGTGTTACCGAACTCAAAGCCCTTAGGTTATAATTCTACTTCGGCCGGACAAATAATATCTGAATCTTCGTCTTGAGCGCTTTGAGGCAAATTGGCTTTCTGTAAGCGCCAACCTTTATGGCGTAGGATTCCCTTAAAGGGCGGATCGCCTTCTACTTTACCTACTAAACGAACTGCGCCTGGATCAAAACCTGATTCCACAGTAATTTCTAAGCCTTCTTCTTCAGTGCGGATAGGTTCCAGGACTAAGTATTCTTGGACAGCCTTGCGGCAGCCTTTATAAACGGTAGACTTTACTACGGCGCCGACTTGAGCGTCGGGAACGTTTTCTAAATCTTCTTGCAAGAAATCTATAAGTCGTCCTTCACGTTGAAGCAAAGCCAAAATGCCTACGGCACCGGGATAAAGAGAAGGAACTCCGGATTGAGTCTCCTGAACAGGTTCACGATCTGTCAGCAAAAGAGCTAACTTATTGGCAAATTCTTTATTAAATAGAGCTTTAAAAAAAGCTTTAAAAGCTGTGACTATACGCATAACTAGAATTTTTTGCTAAAGTGGGTCGACTCCCTGCATTCACATAGGAAGACTGAAAAAGACGACGCTCCTTCAATAGAGTAAAACTTTTCTGCTCTGGGGATCTTTGAACGCCAGTGACTTATCTCAAGTTGCTAACGAGCGCAAGCACGTTGCAATCTGTCTCTGACTGCAGCCCATTCTTCATCTTGCGGCGGTTGCTCTATAAGAATAGACTGCGGTCGCAAACTATCAGCATAACGAAGCATGCTGTAAATAGACTGAGCGTATTGTTGAGGATTGCTCGGTAAACTTAAGAAGCGTACTTGCTTATCGTCAGAAACTTCGAATTTATGCATAGCCAAAACTACTAAGGGAGAGCCATTTTGTTTGATAATTTCGGAAAGTTCTTGGCCTGGTATCATTTGAGCTGGAGTATTGGGAGCATAATGCTTTTTTAAAGTGCCTGGAGCTTTACTGCCCTGGCCGCAAGCGATAGGAAAACCGGCTATTTCGCTAATTACTGAAGCACTGAGCATACCTGGACGTACAATTACTGGTTTTTCTTTCGAAAAGTCGACGATAGTAGATTCTACGCCCACAGCACAAGGTCCGCCGTCCAATACAAATTTGAGGAGATCGCCAAACTCTTCGCGTACATGTTCGGCGCTGGTGGGGCTAATATGACCGAAGCGATTGGCTGATGGGCCGATAATACCGCGTCCAAATACAGAAATGAGTTCTCTGGTTAAAGGATGAGCGGGAATCCTTATACCTACGCTATCTTGGCCGCCGGTGACTTGGGGCAATACTTCTGGGCGTTTGGGCAAAATTAAAGTCATAGGGCCTGGCCAAAAGTGCTCTGCCAATTTTCGAGCCGCCTTGGGCACTTCTCGGGCCCAAAGTTCCAATTTATCCAAACTGTCTAAGTGGACGATAGAGGGATGATCGGCCGGCCTACCTTTTAAGGCGTATACTTTGCGAATAGCTTCTATGTTGGCAGCATCTGCTCCTAATCCGTATACTGTTTCTGTAGGGAAAGCTACCATGCCGCCTTGGGCCAATTCTTGGGCAGCTTGTTTTATAAGTTCGTCATTAAACATATATATTTGCGACTTTCTTTACTAAGGTGAAAAATCTTAATTGCGGCGCTACTTCGCACAAAAAGAAAACCGTCCCCCCGGACGAAGGGACGGTTCCTTGATTTTTTGAAGTCTCGCCGAATGGAAACAACCTAAAATCATAAAAATATCAATTTGTTGTTAATGACGGGATCCGCCGTGATTTTTGAAGCACTCGGCACAGTAAACAGGCTTATCGTTGCGGGGACGGAAAGGCACTTTGGCAGTTTTTCCGCACTCGGCGCAAACTACTTCGAACATTTCGCGGGTACCGTTAGAGCGGCCTAAAGAGCCGTTCTCACGCTCGCGTTTGTGGTTGCGGCGGCACTCTGGGCAGCGGCGAGGATCACTGGAAAAACCTTTAGAATTGTAAAACTCTTGTTCACCGGCTGTAAAGACGAAAGTTTGACCACAATCACAGCAAGTTAAAGTACGATCAGAAAACACTCTAATTTCCTCCAACAGGAAGTTGCCAACGGGAATGCGAGCTTCTTGACACACTTCCCAAGGCCTAAGCTCAGGGATTATCGGATACCAACAAATCTCGCCTGCTGAAATGCAGGTCTTACGAGTTCTCTCCGCAATGGATGATGCCCAACCCATATTTATTTTGACTAAATATAAGCAACGAAACAACCAGCATTAAGGGAAACCGTAGCTTTTATTCCAATTCGCACGAAAATTGTAGACCGCCCCTAAAAAGTAGTCAAGGAGTGAAAGTGGCGAAAGGTTAAAAAAAATTTAATTAAATCGAGGCGAATTTTGCTTATAATGCGCCTTTCTGCATGAATAAAGAGAATAAAAATGTACATTGTCAAAATCTCTCTTGATCAAGAACAAAGCTACTTAACTGACCTTCGGAATCACCGACTCTGTTTGGCATTTTTTTTACAGTAAGGTTTAACTATAAATATCCCAAATAAAATTTATTTCGCTTGACAAACTGTATATTTTTATTGCACTTTTACTGACTGATTAGCTTGCGCAAATCTCCATATTGCCTGATTTTGAACCAAGTCAATTCGCCGTTGAGCAAATAACGCCAGGCCACAGCTCCCATTTTTACAAAATTAGCTGCCCAAGCTAAGTAAAATGGAAAGCGCCAGTGGCGTTTGAAGAAGTTGCGCTGCTCCAGCAAGAAACTGATGAAGCTTTTGGGAATAAATGATTTTGAAGCCAGGCAATATATCGCTAGATAAAAGCGATCTTCCGGACTGCGCGGCCAATCCATGGAAACACGAAATTGCTTCCAAGCTTTATTGTTCATGCCTTCAACTTCGTTGGGTGAAAGTTTGCCTTCAGACAACAGTCTTTTGGTAATAGCTGTACCTGGGAAATAATTTAGTGAATAAAAATAGACGTCATAAGGGCGCTCTAGCTTCAACATAAATTTAGCAGTTTCCAATTTCATATCTTCACTGGCCCAAGGGTTGTCGATAATTAAATCGTAGACAGCCGAAATACCCAGTTTTTTGTTAAATTTGGAAAAGGCCAATATGTTGTCATTGCCCGGTACGCGGTTGTGAACGGCCAGACTTTCCTGAGGGGAGCCACTTTCGATACCCGTTTGCATTCTGACTAAACCGGCTCTCTTTAGCTTCTCCAAAAAAGGCTGGCGTAACATGGGCGGTATCAGCATACATTCGAATGGCAAACCTATGCGTTGGGGATATTTCGAGCAAAACTCATCCACCCAGGCAACCGGGGCGGCAAAGGCCGTATCATCATCTATTTTTACTCTAGCCAAACGAGGAAAGTGCTTTTTTACATACTCAAGTTCACCCAATATATGCTCTACCGAGCGTAAACGATAAAATTTTTGTTTATCAGCAGCAAATTTTTCGCGTAAAATGGATACGTAACAATAGGAGCAATTGTAAGGGCAACCTCTTGAACAATAAATTCGGTATTCGGCTGTCCGTTTCCAGGGCTCTTCATTGTGGATTTTTTTATCTTCGATATAAAACTTGTTAAAATCATCTACGTCTGGGTAAGGCAATTCATCCAAGTTGGCGATCAAAGGGCGCATTTCATTTTTGTAAATCTGGTCTCCCAATTTAGCCCAAATATTGGGAATATCACCGGTAAAGTTCTTGTTGTGCAAAGCTTCGCACAAGTCAATTAAGGGAGCTTCTCCTTCGCCTAGGCAAAGATAATCGGCAAAATCCAAGGCCCCTTCGGGAACGGCAGTGACGTGAATCCCGCCCCAACATATGGGTAAATTTGGAAAACGCTTTTTTAGTGCTCCAGTAAGCTCTTTTACCATTGGCAATAAGCTGGAAATAAAGCCTATACCTACAAGATTGGCTCGTTTGTCGGCTATAATCTTAAAGACCAACTCCAACTCTTGGGGTGAAGGCATTTCTAATTTGTTGTTTACCCAATCGCGTAAAAAAATTAAGTTAACATTGAAACCTGCGCGGCGCAAAGCGGCTGACAAGTAACGTAATCCTGAATTTTCAACGCTATAAATAGCTATTAAAACTACATTAAATTGCTTAGGCTCGCCGTACCAGCCAGAGCGAGGAGCCCAAGGAGCCTTAAGTTGTTTTTCCGCTGAACCTAAAGATGGATCGAAGATCGCTTCGGCCGAGCCTGGGGAAGCTCCGGGAGCGGATAATTGGGAGGAAAAGTCGCCGTGACTATTAGTTGTATTGTACGTTAACATAGTGGACTGACCTTTTTTATTTCGTTAGCCAGCTCTAGTGGAGAAGGCAGAGTCTTTGTGGAAAAACGGCGGAAGTTCATTTGTAAAGCATTAAAAAAAGCGGAGCTATTATGTAAAGTAAGAGCTATTTCCCACCAACAAGGACGCAAACAAGCTCGGCAATGGCTACGCAAATTTTTTATGTGATTTAAGTCGCGCTTTTGTCTATACCATGTTACAAAATCACTCTCGTACACTTTGGGAAAATCGGCCGGAGCGTCATTGTGAAAATGGCACATAGAATAAAGACCGCTTGGACTAATAGAAAAGCTCAGGCCGCCTGTTTGGCAATCTGTGCCTAGGCCCCAATAGTCGGCAGTTGTTTGGGTTGAAGCTGTGTCTTTTTCGCTATCGGCGGCTTTGAGAAAATCGATCATGGCCTTTAAATAAGGCTCGGAATTGAAAATATGCGACTGCGATTGCTGTTTGGCTTGCAATATGTAGTGTAGTAATTTTGTTAAGGCGGCTTCATCTTCTGCACTGAAACGCATCGCTTCCGAATCTGCTGAGCACGCTAAAACTTCCCCTTGGTAGCTGTGCCTTTCCAGCGGAACTAAAGATAGATAAAAATTATAGGCTTTGGCTATAGCCAGCATTTGCGGAATATCTTTAATATTGCGAGCTGAAACTACGCAATTGAGAATGCCTGTGCCGCCTCGTTTACTAATAATTTTTGACCAAAATCTTACTCGCTCTATAATTTTTTCCCATATTTCAGGTTTATGGCATATTTCGCTTTGTATTTGAGGGTGGGGAGTATCCAAAGAAATGGAAATATGGCGTAGACCAGTTTCGGCCACTGCTGAATGTAATTCTTCTGAGCCTGCTAGAGCGTTGGTTAAGACTCTGGTTTCAATTCCTCTGCCTATAAAAGCTTTAACTATTTGAGGTAAATCTGGGCGTAGAAAAGGCTCGCCGCCTCCCAAAGAAATAGCCATAGTACCGAGAGTGCGTAAATTTTCAGCTACAGCTTCGATTTGTTTTTCGGTAAGCTCTTCATCTTGGCGTCCTTTTTTCCACAATCCGCACATGGCACAGGTGAGATTGCAACGGTGAGTCAAGCCAAAATGAACATATATAGGCGTATTGCCGTTCCAAAAAGCTTTAATAAGCGACCAAGGATTTTTCACAATTTCAAGATCTCCCAACCTGCTTTCAGTTTGCGGGCCATGTCGTTAAAATTTTTAAGCTCTAGCAACTTGCGAAACATTTGTTTGGGACGCAGATAGAAGCGCTTAAAGGCTTTGTCACACAGAGCGCTTAGTTCTGAGGCTGTAAAAAATTCCGTCCATACTTGAGGCTTAAAATCCGGATAGG
>OQVS01000427.1_pt1 | contig 28510 bp, 17 predicted proteins | sample 1691601 | NCBI WGS metagenome assembly OQVS01 (sample SAMN03418268, study PRJEB22391) | human gut metagenome | biome: human-gut; feature: organic feature; material: feces | host: Homo sapiens | place: Tanzania | collected 2013-01 | reverse complement strand
TGCCTTAATGACGTTGTCAAAGAGCCTCTTTGAGGAGCTCATTAAGGCCCTTTGACGACCTCAAAGAGGCCCTTTGACAAAACCAGGTCGTTTTTAACACCTGTTAAGATTTCGTGCCGTTTTTTACCTCGTTTTCTTCTCACAAAGAAACTAAAACAAGATATTTGCTGACATTCTGATTTTTCATTTTCCTCTTCATAAACTGCATAAATATACACTCAAACCGTATATTTATGCAAGCACGAAAGACACGATGAACGACAGCAAAGCTCATTTTCGATTTTTTGAAACAGGCCTTGCCGGGCAAAAGTTCTTATCAGCAAGAGCAACGACATCAGGACAATATGAAGCCAAAATATGCATTTAAATAACATTTTATTACAAAAACATTTGACATTCAAACAAAAATGACTAAATTTGCGCCATTTAAATATCATATCCTAAAAACATTATCTTATGAGGAAAAGAAAAAGAATCACAGCGCTTTGCTTGGCATTGCTTGCCGTAGGAGCAATGACAGCGCAAGACCTAAAAATTTACGGTCACATGACAATGTCGGATAGTTTCGATTTCCCTCCCACAGGAATTTACGCTTTCCAGCCTAAGGCAGGAACAGCTGTTACGCCAATTTTCGAACAAAGCGACTGGTATTCGAGCGGTGGATTGGTATTCATCGACGGCAAATTGTACTCAGTGAACCGCGACAACAAGAAAATTGATGTGTATGACACCAAAGCTACGCCGTGGGCAGCCGGATCGCAAGTGGAATTTAGTGGATTCAATGGAGCCACCGACCTGACATACGACATCACCACACAAAAGGTTTATGGATGCTTCATTGAGACAGACAAGACCTACTCTTTCGGAACCTTAAACCTTGAAACAGGCGAACGGACAAAATTAGCAACCCTGCCACAATTCTTTTCTGCCATTGCCGCCAACAGCCAAGGCACAATATACGGAGTGGGTGCCGACCTCGCGCTTTACATATTTGACAAATCGACAGGCAGCACGACAAAAGTTGGAGATACAGGACTCGCAACAATAGACCGCTGGGTTCCACAGTCGGCAGAATTTGACCAAGACAGCAACACGCTATATTATTGCTACAACACGAGCAACATCTCGATTATTGCAAACAACACCTACCTTTACACAATAAACACAGAAACGGGACAGGCCAACAAGGTGATGCAGTTTCCGCAGAACGAAACGTTTGTAGACATCTACATCCCTGCTTCGACACAGAGCGTTGGCGCACCTGCCAAGGTAGAAGAACTCATGGCTTCTTTTGACAAGGGCACCGGCAACGGAAAGGTTTCGTTCGTCATGCCAAAGAAGAGCATAGACGGAAAGGACCTCTCAGGAAACCTCAACTACACCATTGCCATTGGCGGCGAGACCGTTGCGACGGGTTCAGCCAAGGCCGGCGATGCCGTAAGCAAAGACGTGAGCACAACAGCGACAGGCGAGACCACTCTTGCCGTGACGCTGACAAACGGTTCGGGCAAGACATCATTGACCGAAAAGACAGCCTTCATAGGCATCGACACACCGCTGACGGTCGGCAACTTGAAGCTCAGCACCGCCGACAACCAAACCGTGACGCTTACATGGGATGCTCCAACGGCAGGTGTGCACGGGGGATATATAGACCCCGAAAACCTCACATACAGGGTGACCCGTATGCCAGAAGGAAAAGTGTGTGCCGAGGCTCTGACCGCAACAACATTCAGCGAGAAGCTGTCTGATGAAAAGACAACAAGCATATATTATAATGTGGAGGCAAAGAACTCGGCAGCAAGCGGCGAGGCCACAGCATCGAACCGCGTAAACGTGGGCAAGCCTATCGAGACGCCTTACAACGAAGCCTTCGACAACGACGAACGTTTTGCCACCTTCACCGTGACCGACGGCTACGGCGACGGTTCAACATGGAAGCGTGTAACAAACCGTGAAGACAACACAAGCTATGCCGTTTGCGAATATAACAAAAACAACCCGAAGGACGAATGGCTTATCACGCCATCGATAAAACTAAACAAGGGTGTCAGGTATGTGCTCTCGTTCAAGGCTTCAAGTGTTTACATGACAAAGCCCGAGAAAATGGAGGTGGCATACGGCAAAGGCACCACACCAGAGGACATGACCAATGTGGTGATGAAGCCGACCGTTGTGGACAACAACAAATCGGGTGAATGGAAGGAATACTCTTATACAATAGAGACACCTGAGGACGGAAACTATAATTTCGGATTCCATGCCGTTTCTGATGCCGACATGTTCAATCTCGCCCTGACAAATGTCAGCATCGAGGGTTCGCAAATGTCGGCTCCTGCCGAGGTGAGCAACCTTGTGGCAACATCTGACGCCAACGGTGCCCTTACGGCAGATGTCGTTTTCACCGCTCCTTCAAAGACAGTAGGCGGCAAGGACATAGACAAGCTCACAAAGGTAGAGATTCTATGCAACGGAACATTGCAGAAGACCATTGACAATCCGCAGCCGGGATCGGAGCAGAAGGCAACCGTTGACGTGAACAGCGGCTCAAACAACATCTCGGTCTTGGCATACAACGAAGCAGGAGCAAGCATTCCGGCAAAAACGACCGTATATGCAGGACCGGACGTGCCGGGCAAGACAACCGTCAACGTGCAACTGAAGGACGGAAAACAGATCGTTTCATGGGAAGCGCCAAAGGGACAGAACGGTGGATATGTTGACCCTGCCGACTGCAAATATACCGTTTATCGCTTTGTCGGCGACGAGCAGAAAACGCTTGTGGAAGACACTGAGGAAACAAGCTATACGGACGATTATGCAGCTACTAGCCAAGTCGTTGTAACTTATGCCGTTATACCTAACAACAGCTTGGGCTATGGAACATACAGCACGGCACATCCTGTTGTTGTGGGAGGCACACCATATGAGCTGCCATATTTCGAGACGTTCAAATCTGGCTTCAGCACATATCCCATCTGGAGCATGGTGGCACGTTCGGGCATAGGCAGCTGGGTGTTGTATGACAAGGACAAGACCCAAGGAATGCCTAATCCTTACGACGAGGACGGAGGCTACATCTTCTTCTCCAAGAACAATGACGGCGACCGCTGCCAACTGTTCTCCGGAAACATAGACCTCAAGGGAGCAAAGAACCCCACTCTCGAGCTATGGTACTATAACAAGAAATCGCAGAACACCCTCGCTATACAGGCTTCTGCCGACACTGGCGCATGGGAAGATCTGAAGGTTATCAACTATAACAACGACCAACCCGAGGGATGGACAAAGGTAAGTCTGCCTCTTTCTCAGTATAAGAGCAACAGCTATCTGCAGATTGGATTCGAGGCAACAGCCAACGACAACGGCATAATAGCCATCGATGCTATCGGCGTGCGCGACCTTTATGCTAACGACCTTGCCGTGACGCTCAGCGGAAAGAAACATTTCTTCTATGATGCCGACAACACGCTTTCGGCAACCGTGAAGAACCTCGGACAGACAGATGCAGGAGATTATGCTGTAAACTTCTACTGTAACGACGACCTTGTCTCAACAGAGAAAGGAACACAGCTCGCTGCTGGCGAAACGAAGGTGTTCACATGCAATGTAAAGCTCGGCCTTGACAATGCCGATACTGACAGCTACCGTGCGGAGGTTGCATACGCAGCCGACGAGAACACTGCCAACAACGTGTCTGACGTGCTGACTGTGGCCAACAGCTTGCCAAAATATCCTACAGCCAAGGGGCTTGCTGCAACAACCGAAGGCAACAGCGTACACCTCACATGGACAGCGCCAGAGACTTATGTGGCACCTGTCCCTGAAGCCGTGACAGAGAGCTTTGAAGACTACACCCCGTTCACGATTGACGATCTTGGCAACTGGACGCTTAAAGATGTGGATGGCGAAGAAGGAACCTTCGGCATACTGCCTCTCAACTTCCCGTATCGAGAAGCAGCCAAATCGTTCCAGGTGTTCAACGCCGATTATCTGCATATGCGCAGCGACGGCGACTATGAAATGTGGGCTGCACACACAGGCAAGCAGATGCTCATGGCCTTTGCCGACAAGGATCGTAAGAACGACGATTGGCTTATCTCGCCTGAACTCTCGGGCAACAAACAGACTATCAAGTTCTGGGTTCGGTCTATCTCAGGCAATTATCCCAACGAGACTTTCTCGGTAATGGCATCAAGCAAAGGCAGAGACATTGCCGACTTTACAGAGGTGACTAAGGGTGAAGCACCGCTCGACTGGACAGAAATGGAAGCAGAACTGCCTGAGGGCACCAAGCATTTCGCAATACGCTGTACCTCCGACGACTGCTACCTTATGGTTCTTGACGATGTGACATACGTTCCCGGCACAGGTCTGCCAAGCGAGTTGTCGCTCGTGGGTTACAACATCTACCGCGACGGCGAAAAGATCACCCAGGAACCTGTAGGCACAACAACGTTCACCGACAACATTGACAGAAGCAAGAACCACCTCTATGCCGTGACGGCTGTTTATGCAACAGGCGAATCTCGCTTCTCAAACGTGGTGACGTCAGGCAATTTGAGCGGTGTCGCTTCTGTAGAATCGGATAAGGTTTCTATAAAAGCTCTCAACAATTTTATCATCGTTGCACAGGCAGAAGGCAAGAATGTAACCATAAGCAACGCTGCAGGTGCGGTCCTCTTCAACGGAAAAGCTACAGAACCGACCGTTTCTGTGCCAGCAGCACATGGCATCTACGTTGTGAAGGTTGGCGACAACGTCAAGAAAATTGTGGTGAGATAACATACTGGCGAAGCTAAAATCTGTTTATAAACGCGGTTGGTTTAGACAAACAGATCTGGTTTAGCCTTAAGCAGAAAAAGGGAGCGAACCCACGAAAGGTTCGCTCCCTTTTAAATTGTACTAAACTATAGAGAATGTATCTTTGTCGTTACTTCTTGTCCCACCATACGCGGGTGTCGTTGAAGTTGTCCTCGGTCTGCAAGCCAAGGCGGTTAAGAGCCTCCTTATAGTTTGCACCGTTGATCTGAACCTCGTCAGAAGGATAAGGCATGCGGCGAACGATGCCAGGACCCCAGTTGCCCATTGAGCTGAAGTTGGGCTGCAGATGAGTCTTCTCCTCCAATACGGGATAGCCTGAACGACGCCAGTTGGCGTAGGTCTCATACTCGTCGAAGAAGCAGTTGATCCAATACTGGGTGTTGATCTGCTCATAAGCCTTAGCAGCATCGTAGGGGTTAGCTGCGAGGTAAGCGTTGATGGCAGCGTCGGTGAGGTATGTGCTCACGAGAGCCTTGGCGTTAGCACTTGGGAAAGCGCTGAACTGCTTCATGGCGCAACGTACACCAGCCTCATAGAAAGTCTTTGCGTCGCCGCTGATGTAGCCACGGAGAGCAGCTTCTGCAAGGAGCAGGTTGGTCTGGGCAGCTGTGCATACGAATGTAGGACCTGTGGGGTCGCCGTAGGTTGAGCGGTTGGGCTGTGAGTAAGCCTTCTTGTAATACTTGTCGCTGTTCTTGTTAGAAAGAACCTCATCGGTAAACTCTGTGCCGTTGTACTTCATGATAGAGTAGTCAGATGAAGGGCTCATGCTGAAGAAGCCGGGGAGAGCCTTCTGCTTAGCAGGAGCGGCGTTCTCTGCCTTGGCGGGATCAACGTCCTTTGTCTCATAGTCGGTGGGATATACACACATGAAGAGAGGAATGCGCGGGTCGTTGGTGCTCTTGAGCAGGTCGAGGAACGTTGTGTTGATGAAAGCCACACCCGGATCCTCGTGAACGACGATCTTTGCGTAAGGCTCAGAAGAGTCGTTGGTTGTTACACCGCCAGCGTGCATGAGCATGCAGTTGTCGTCGTTGCTTGTGATCACGCCGTTGGCGAAAGCCTTGGCAGCGTAGGTCTTGGCTGTGGCGTCGTCAACCTTTGTCAGACGCATGGCCACGCGAAGCATGAGCGAGTTGGCAAATTTCTTCAGCTTGGCAACGTCACCGCTGTAGAAGAGCTCCTGCTTGCCAAGAGATGCTATGCCTGAGCCGAGAGCGGCCTGAGCCTCGTCAAGCTCCTTGAGGAGATCCATGTAGATGTCCTTCTGCGTGTCATACTTCGGATAAGGATGCTCTGCGGGCTGTCCTGCCTCTGAGTAAGGAATATCTCCGTGGAGGTCGGTAAGACGCTGGAAGGTGTATGCACGGATGATACGCGCAATCTGGTAGTTCTGCTGGTTAGCGGGATCGTCCTTCCACTTTGAGATAACGGTCTGGATGTCACGGATGGTGGCACGGTCGCCAGAGCCGAGCACAGAGCCCCAGTAAGCGGCAGCATAGCCGTTAGAGTAGCTGTTGAGACCGTAGCTCCACCACCAGCCACCGGCAGCGATGTGCTGGTTCCACTGTGAGAGGTAGATAAGTCCGTCGCGCCATACGTCCCAGTCGGAACCGAGCGCCTGGTGCTGTGCGTTTGTGAATACCATCTGGTAGTTCACGTTTCCAGAGTTGGAGTGCTCTGGATCGACGTTGAGATCACCGAAGTCGCCGCAGTTTGAAGCCAGTGCGACAATGGAGAGCGCAGCGAGTGTATTTTTAATATATCTTTTCATAGCTGTTATGATCTTATGTTATGTTAGAATTTGACGTTTACATTGAAACCGATGTTGCGGGTGTAGGGATAACCGTTGAGCTCAAGACCCTGACCGTTGCTGTTGTTGTAAGCCGACTCGGGATCGATATTGTCGGTGTGCTTCATGATTGTCCACAGGTTGCGGCCAATTACAGACACTGTCAAACCCTTCACATACTTGGTCTTCTCGAGAAGGCTCTTGGGGAATGTGTAGCTCAGCGAAACCTCACGCAGCTTGATGAAGCTTGCGTTGTATGTAAACTCTTCAGCGATGTTGTTCTCGCAGATCTTGCCATAGTAGTTCTGTGCTGACACAGCCACCTGGTTGGGCTGACCTGTTGCCTCGTCGATGCCCGGGAACACATAGAGCTGGTTGGGGCTCTCGGCTGTACGTCCTACGAGCGTGTTCTTGTGGAGACCGCTGCTGTAGGCCTGGTAGTTAGAACCAGAGAAGAGCTTGGCACCGAACTTGTAGTCAACGAGGAATGAGAGAGAGAAGTCGCGATACTTGAGCGTGTTGCTCCAACCGCCAGTGTACTTGTACACACCGCTGCCGAGGCTCACCTGCTCGCCGTTGTTCTGAGGCATACCGTCCTTGAGGAGGAGGCGGCCCTGGTCGTCGCGCTTATACTTGTAGCCGATGAGCTGTCCGTAAGCCGAGCCAACAACGTTGTAAACACCTACAGAACCCATGCGCGATGTTGCGCCCTCGATGGCAAGACGCTCAACGCCCTCGCCGAGATACTTAACCTCAGAGTTGTTTACAGAGAAGTTGAAGACGGTGTTCCACATGAAGCGCTTGGTCTGCACGGGTGTAGCGTCGACCATAAACTCGAAACCGCGGTTCTCGATCTCACCAACGTTCAGAACGCGTGCTGAGAAACCTGAGGCTGAAGAGGTAGAAACGTTGGCGATGTCGTCCTTCGTGTTCTTGATATAGTAGGCGAGGTCGAAGTTCAAGCGGTTCCGGAAGAAGGCAAGGTTAAGACCGATCTCCTTCTCTGTGATGCGTACCGGCTTGAGGTTCTCGTTAGGATAGGTGCCAGAGTTGGCTGTAGAAGCCTGAACGCCGTTGATCTTATAGTTCTTCACCTTGTAGGCGAGCAGGTTCTTGTAAGCAGATGTACCGTTAGATGCGAAAGCGTAGCCGGCACGGATCTTACCGAAGTCGAACCAATCGGGGAGGCTCTCACGGAACGAGTCGGTGAACACCCACGATGCTGTTACAGAGGGATAGAAATAGCTGTTGTTGTCGTCAGACAGAGTAGAGAACCAGTCGTTACGTCCTGTTATGTTCAAGAACACCTGATTCTTCCATCCGAAGTCGGCAGTGAAGTAGAGCGAGTTAACGCGATACTTAGCGTATTGAATCTCACCACGCAGGTCTGTCGGGTCGAGGTTGTTTACAGACCAGAGACCGTCAACGATGAACGGACGTCCGCCTCTTGTCGGGTAGTAACTCTTCATGGTGTTGTCCTGTCTGTTGCCACCGAATGTAGCGCCAACACTCCAGTCCTTGGCAAAAATCTTGTTGAAGCCGAGGAGGAAGTTATAGTTCATCTCATAATAGTTCTTCATATACTCTTCCATGAAGCCATAGGGGTCGGCAGCAGCACCTGTAGGCTGCACGCTCTTGTTCTCGTAGGTATAGCCGTCACGCTGCACAGCTCCCTGGAGGTAGAGCCAGTCGGTGATGTCCCACTTAAGGTTGATGGCACCTGTGAAACGGTTACGCTTTGCCACGTTGGTCTTGCGATACTGGAGCCAGTAGGGGTTGTTGAAGTAGATGTTGGTACCGCCAATCATCTCCTTGCCGTCAACGGTTGTACCCCATGGGCTTTCGGCTGAGCCGCGCTCCATCCAACGGATGTCGAACGAGTTGGCATGCCAGAGCAGAGAAGCGTTGGTGTTGCCGTTGCCGTCAGAAAGTGATGAACGACCGTTGAACTTCTCAAACACATAGTTGGCGGTCACTGTGGCCGACAGGTTCTTGTAGAGGTTGTAGGTTGTGTTCATGTTGAAACCGAGCTGGCGGTTGTTGGCGTTAGGCAGGATGCCCTTCTCCTTATTATATGTAGCGCCAAGACGGTATGTAACCTTCTGGTCAGAACCAGAGATGGCAACAGAAGCGTTCTCTGTCACACCTGTGCGGTAGAAGTTGTCGAAGTTGTCGACATAAGAATACTTGTACTTATTGCCGAGGAAGTTTACAGCCTCGCCACCGTCCATAGCCTCACCCCAGTTTTTCTGCTCCGAGTCTTGGGCAGCAGTAACGTCCATCGGGCGCTTGCCGTTTGTACCCTGACCGAAGACGGTCTGGAAGTCGCGCTGGTCGTAGATGGTGTTGAAGGTGAGGTTGTTGTTCACCTCGATGCTCACGGGCTGGCCCTTCTTGCCGCTCTTTGTTGTGATGAGCACGGCACCGTTACCACCACGGTAGCCATAAAGAGCAGATGCTGCAGCACCCTTGAGCACCTGTATGCTCTCGATATCGTCGGGACTGATGTTGCTCAGACCGTCACCCATATCGGCGCCGCCCCATGTGCCGCCAGAACCCTGGTTGGTGTTGTCGAAAGGCACACCGTCGATAACGTAAAGAGGCATGTTGTTGCCGGTCATTGAGGCGTTACCGCGGATAACGACGCGTGAAGAGCCGCCGCCTGTGGCGCTACCTGCTACCGACACACCGGCAATCTTGCCTGAGAGGGCGTTGCCGAGGTTGGGGTCACGGGCGAGCTGGAACTCGTCGCCACCCACCTTTGTGGTAGAATAGCCGAGCGAGCGCGACTGGCGCTTGATGCCGAGAGCTGTCACGACAACCTCGTCAATGGCCTGGCTCTCGTTCTGAAGTGTAACGTCTACAACGGTCTTTCCTTCAACGGAAACAACCTGTGTCTTTGAGCCCAGATAAGAGATCTCGATCTTTGCCTTAGGCGAGGGAACAGTAATCTCATAGTTACCGTCGATGTCGGTGATAGAACCTGTTTTCGTTTCACCCTGAATCTTGACGGTGGCACCGATAACGGGTTCTCCGGTAGCATCCTTTACATTACCTTTGATCACGGTACTCTGGGCGCTTGCAACCATGGCTGTAAGCACCAATGCACCGGTAAGGCAAGCTCTCCTGAGAGAGTGCAAATTGAAATAGTTTCGTTTCATTGTGATAGGATTGGTTTAAAAATATGGTTTTGATTTATATTTGATTTATAATTGGCTTTGTTGTTTTTAAAGTTTTTAATTTTGGTTTTGGTTTTGTTTTGTTTTTATTTGATTTATATGTCGGGAATTGTTTTGTTTTGTTCACAATTGGTTTTTCAACTGCAAAGGCAAAACCTTACAATTTTGGGGTCTTCAAACGTTGGTTTTTTCTCATAATTGGCTATTTTTGAGCAATAGTAGTAATTATTTTCGGCAAAGATAAAGAAAATAAATTAACTTACTTAAATTATTAACAAAATAAATGTTAATAAGATTTCTTAGCAACATTTGTCTTCATCTTCTATCATTATTAAAAATGCCACGCAAATATTTAAGAAACATTAAAAAATGTACATTAAAGCCATTTATGTTGTAACACAGTGAGCAGCAATCACTATTTTTAGCTAACTTTGTGCATGGTTTAACGGCATAACACGCAACACAAAGAGTTGGGCCGTTTTTAACGAAACTAACAGAAACATCAATTATTTAAAAGACAAGAAAAAAACATGACAACATCATCATTGCTCCTTATTGGAGGTCTCGGAACACCCGAACTGGTTCTCATTCTCATCGTTGTGCTCGTGCTCTTCGGAGGCAAGAAGATTCCCGAACTGATGCGCGGAATGGGCGTCGGCATCAAAAACTTCAAGGAAGGGGTAAACGGAATTAACGAAGAGATAAAAAAAGACGTCAACAAAGCCGAAGAATCAGAGAAGAAAGAGGACAAATAGGTTCCTGGTTTCCAAAACAAGATTAATCAGAAAAAGCTGAACAAAGAAGAAAATAAAAAACATACGGATGACAGACAAAGAAGAAACCACGCCATCTACGACAGCTTCAGCAAACGACGGCTTGCAGCAAAGCGGCGAAGCACAGCTGCAAGGGCAGAGCGAGCAGCAACCTGTCAGCCAAGCAGAGCAGCAGGAGCAGGGCGGTGAGCAACAAAGCGGCCAAGCACAACAGCAAGGGCAGAGCGAGCAGCAGCCAAGCAGAGCAGCAGAGCAGCAGAGCGGTGAGCAGCAGAGCGGCCAAGCAGAGCAGCAAGGGCAGAGCGGTGAGCAGCCAAGCAGCCAAGCAGAGCAGCAGGGCGACGAACCAGAGCCGTTAGACGAGATGACGTTTTGGGACCATCTGGAAGCGTTGCGCTGGATGCTTGTAAGGGTGTTTTCAGCCCTTGGCATCTTCATCATTGGCGGCTTCGCTTTCATTCCTTGGATCTTCGAGCATGTGATCATGGCTCCCATCGACAACCAGTTTTTCCTTTACCGTTGGCTGGCAAAGATGTCGGAGCAGGTGGCCATCATGCCCGACGACTTGACGCGCCCGTTCCACGTCAGCATAATAAACATCCGACTGTCGTCGCAGTTTTTCCTCCACATGTCGCTGTCGTTCTGGTTGGCGTTGCTCATAACCTTCCCCTATCTCGTTTATGAGGTGTGGAAGTTTATCTGCCCGGCGCTCTATGAGAACGAGCGCAAGAGCATGAGGTTCACCTTTGTCTTTGGAACGGTCATGTTCTTCATTGGCTGCGTGGTGGGCTACAGCGTGGTGTTCCCGCTGACGCTGCGGTTCCTCTACAACTACCAGTTGAGCGCATCGATCAGCAACCAGCTGTCGCTCGACTCGTACATGGACAATTTCCTGATGCTTGTGTTCATGATGGGCATCGTGTTTGAGCTTCCCTTGGTATCGATGCTCCTGGGCAAGGTTGGCATTCTGCACCGCGGCTTCTTCAGCACCTACCGTCGCCACGCCGTCGTGGCGTTGCTGGTGGTGTCTGCGTTCATAACGCCCTCGTCAGACCCCTTCACCCTCATGGCGGTTTTCACACCTATCTATATTTTATGGGAGCTGAGCGCCTTCCTTGTGAAGCCCGCACCTAAGGACGACTAAGACAAGAAGGGGCTCGAGCAAACACAAAATAAAGCATACCCTCTTGCGGAGGTTTTAAAGACAATAGAGACAATAGGGACAATTTCTTTGATTGAGAAGCTATAACAGCCGCAGCAAATCAAAAAAAATTGTCTCTATTGTCTTTATTGTCTTTTTAAAAAAAACGCCAAGAAGATAAAATTATCCACTATTGTCTTCAAAAAAACGACATGTCACAGCTTTTTTGCGGAGGTTTTAAAGACAATAGAGACAATTTCTTTGATTGAGAAGCTATAACAGCCGCAGCAAATCAAAAAAATTGTCTCTATTGTCTCTATTGTCTTTAAAAAAAACGCTAAGAAGATATATTCCCCTATTGTCTTAAAAAAACGTCAAGAAGATAACATTATCCCCCTATTGTCTTAAAAAACGCAAAGAAGATAACATTATCTCCCTATTGTCTTAAAAAACCATGCCCATTGTCGTTCACACAAAGAACATGATGATAACCTGAGCGATGACAACCCTAAGGAACATGCCGAGCGGATAAACAGAGGCATAGCTCACAGAGGCCGAGTCGCCCTTCATCGTGTCGTTGGCATAGCCCAGAGCCATGGGGTTAGCCATAGCGCCACAAACGATGCCGCACACCGAACCGAAGTCGAGCTTCTTGCTCTTCAGCGCTACGATGCCCACAATGAGCACAGGCACCACGGTGAGCACGAAGCCGAGGCCTATCCACAGCAAGCCCTCAGGGCGCATGACGGTATGGAAGAAGTCGCCGCCGGCAGCAAGACCCAGGCAGGCGAGGTAGAGCGAGAGGCCCAGCTTGCGGAGCATGAGCGATGCCGACCGCGTGGTGTAACTGATGAAATGGGCGCGTGGGCCAAGCGAGCCCACAAGTATGCCGACGATGATGGGACCGCCGGCCATGCCCAGACGCACGGGAGCGCTCATGCCCGGCAGGTTGAGCGGAATGGTGCCGAGGGCGAGACCCAGGATCATGCCGAAGAAGATGGCGCCGAGGTTTGGCTCGTTGAGCACCTGAACGGCGTTGCCGAGGAAGCTCTCCACATGGTTTATGGCGTCGGGCTTGCCCACCACGGTCACGCGGTCGCCATACTGGAGCATAAGATTGTCGGTGGCAAGCAGCTTGATGTCGCCGCGCATCACACGGCTGACGTTCACGCCGTAAGCATCGCGCAGATGAAGGGCGCCGAGCACCTTGCCGTTGAGCACAGGACGGGTAACGACGATCACACGACTCTCCACATGCGAGTCGATGGCGTTCCAGTCGATCTTCTCGCGGTTCCAGTCTTTCTGCACCTTCTCGCCAAACAAGATCTCCATGGCGTCGGCCTCATGGGGCGTGGTCACCACCAACAGGTTGTCGTTGATATGGATCTGCGTCTCTGCCAGTGGCACGATCACGCCGTCGCCGCGCCAGATGCGTGAGATGATAAACTTCATGTGTGTCATCTGCGCAATCTCCGCAATGGTCTTTCCCGCGAGGGCGGGGTTGATGGCCACATATTGCGCTATGTAGGTGTTGTCGACATCGGGACTGACCTTCGGTTTCAGGTCATCGGGCTTGACAACAAAGCGCCGCATCAGCATCATGGCAAGAATTACGCCCACCACGCCCAACGGATAGGTCACGGCACAGCCCAAGGCGGCGCCGCTGCTCGGCACCGAAGCGTGCTCAAGCGCCTGTTGGGCGGCACCGAGCGCCGGCGTGTTGGTGGTGGCGCCACACAAGATGCCCACCATATCGGGCATGCCCACGGGCAGCACGAAGGTGAACGCAATGGCCATAACGGTGCCTACCACGATCACGGCGAAGCTCCACAAGTTAAACTGTATGCCCTCATGCCGCATCAGTCCGAAGAAGTTGGGACCGACATACAGTCCGAGGGTGTAGACAAAGAGCGTCAGTCCGAAGGTCTCGGCAAAATCGAGCATCTGCTCGTCAGCGCTCAGGTGGAAGTGTCCCGCCAAGATGCCTATGAAGAACACGAAGGCTATGCCCAACGACACGCCACGCACATGAATTTTGCCGAGGGCCAGTCCCAAGGCGCAGATAAGCGACAGCACCACAACGGTCTGCAATGCTGAATGGACATTAAAAAGTCCGTCTATCCAGGTCATTATTGTTTTTGTTTTGTTTTCTTTTTGTCAGGTTAGATGGAAGGTCAACCTTATCATCTGTTTGTGGGCTTGGTTCACAGCGCCTTGCCGAGCAGTCGGCGCGACATATATCTCACCGGATACCACGCCGCTGCCCATCCCACGGCCAAGACCGTGATGAAGACGATGAGCACATCGCTGTAATGAACGCTCACGGGGTAAGCGTTGACCACGAACGTGCCCGAGCTGTCGCCCATGGGCACAAGTCCAAACTCTTGCTGTAGCCAGCAGAGAAGCAGTCCGAGCAGTATGCCCACAACAGCTCCAAGGGCCGAGATCATGCGTCCCTCAAACAGGAACACGCGTGTGAGCGTGCGGTCTGTAGCCCCGAGGTTGCGCAGCGTCTGCACATCCTTTTTCTTCTCAATGATGAGCATGGATAGCGAGCCGATGATGTTGAAGCACGCCACCACAAGGATGAACGACAGGAAGAGATATGCCAGCACCTTCTCCACCTGCATTATGCGGAACGTGTCGGCATGTTGCTCAAAGCGGTCGAGCACGTTGAAGCGTCCCTCAGCGAGGTCTTTGATCTTGCGCTTTGCCGCGCCGAGGTCGGTGCCGGGCTTGAGCTTGACCATGAGCTTCGACACCATGCCCTGACGGAAGAACAGTCGGCGTGCGAAGGCAATGGATGTGATGAGATAGTCGCGGTCATACTTGGCTTGGTTCACGGCAAAGACCACGCCAGGCGATATGAGCGAGTCGGTGACGAACCCGTCGGCAGGCGATGCCATGTCGGTGAGCTGTCCCTCGCGTTGCGGCGCATAGATCTTGAGGAACCCGTCCCAGCGGGCACCCATGCCAAGGGTCTGTGCCAAGCGTATGCCTGGCACGCCATACTCGAGGTTGGCAGCCTGAAGAGAGAAGTCGCCGTCGCCATATAGAATTTTCTGTATGCGTGTCATGCGGGCGAAGTTGTCGTCCACGCCCATGATGTTGACCATGGCCTGCTGACCGTTGTAGAAGGCGAGGGCCTGGTCTTGCACACACTCAGAAACCATTTCGACCTCAGGCAGCTGACGGATCTTCATGAACACGGCATCGTCGGCAGCCGCCACCTTGCCCTTCACGGGAACGACCTCGAGCTGCGGGTCAAAGTTGGTGAAGAACGAAGCGACCAGGTCATGGAAGCCGTTGAACACGCTGAGCACGATGACCAGAGCCATCGTGGCCACCGCCACACCCACCATCGAGATGATGGATATGACGTTTATGGCGTTGGTGCTCTTCTTCGAGAACAGATAACGTCGGGCTATGAAGAAAGGAAGGTTGAGCCTCATTTCTTTAGCAGCGAGTCGATGTGCTCGATATAGTCGAGCGAGTCGTCAATGAAGAAGCGCAGCTCTGGTATGATGCGCAACTGGTTGCGCACGCGTGTTCCCAGCTCGTAGCGTATGGTTTTCTCACTGGCGTTGATGTTCTTCATTATCTCATCGCCCTTGTCGGAAGGGAAGATGCTGAGATAAGCTGTGCAGATGCTGAGGTCGGGCGACACGCGACACTTGGTCACGCTCACCATCACGCCGTGCATCATTCTTGTCTGCGACTGGAAGATGAGGCTAAGCTCCTTCTGCAGCAGTCGCGCTATTCGGTTTTGTCTTGTTTCTTGCATATTTGTTATTGTTTTATTATTGTTTTTTTAAAAGAAATTTTAGCCCCACCCCCGCGCCGCTAAAGCGGCTTGCCCCTCCCCTTAGGGCGGGGAGTGAATAGCCGGGGCTATAAGAGTTTTGAATGTTGAGTTTTCGAATTTTGTGCTCGGCTCGTAGAGACGCTTGCCTAAGCAAGAATTTTCCTCTTTAGAAGGGCTAACGAATTCTTCACTCTTCGTTCTTCACTCTTCCCTTAAATCAGGGCTAATGAATTCTTCACTCTTCGTTCTTCACTCTTCCCTTAAATCAAGGCTAACGAATTCTTCACTCTTCGTTCTTCACTCTTCCCTTACCTTTACTTCCACCTCCACAGTTTCACGATAATCTTTCCCACAGGAGAGGCAACCCTCGTGAGGCTGTTGAAATGGATGTTCTTGCCCATGACCACAAGCGTCACGGCAACGAGAATGAGAACGATGCCTACAGCCATGCGCATGGTGAACAGCTCACCAAAGAGCAGCACGCTGATAACCAACGCCGTGACAGGCTCAAGGGCACCAAGGATGGCGGTGGGCGTGGAGCCGATGTCGTGAACAGACACCACCATGAGAACCAACGACAGGACCGTGGGCACGAGGGCCAGCATCAGACCCAACCCCCACTGCTCGGGCGTGGCAAGCAGCTGTATGTGGTTCGACTCGCTGGTGAACGAGGTGAGGAGCACCGTGAGGGCCGCGAAGATGAGCACATAAAACGTGAGCTTGAGCGACGACACACGGATCTGCGACTTGTTCACCACGATGATGTAAAGGGCGTATGTGAGCGATGAAATGGCCACCAAGCTCACGCCTATGCCGCTGAGCGTCTCGCCGTCGCCACCCTTATAGAGCAGCGCTATGCCCATGAGCGCCAGCAAGATAGAGAGGACGGTGCTCGTCGTGACCTTCTCCTTGAAGAACACGGCCATAATGACCGCCACCATTATGGGATAGACAAAGAGCAGGGTGCTGGCAATGCCGGCTCCCATGAAATGGAAACTGTTGAACAGCGACAGCGAGGACGATGAGAAAAGCACCCCCAAGCCTGCCATCACAGCAAGCTCGTGACGGGTCACGGCAAACGACTTGCGCTGGACAGCCATGTAAAGAGCCAGCATAAGCACGGCCAACGAGAAACGGTAGAACAGCACCGAGCATGAGTTGATGCCGTCAGCATAAAGGGGCAACGCGCCCAGCGGATTGGCTCCATAACATGCAGCGGCGAGGATGCCGCACAACGTTCCTCTTACTTTTGCGTTCATTTTCTTTCCTTTGTCTCCTTCTTTTTAAATTATTGTTCTGATTATTACTGTTTTTTGCTTCAGGGGGGGGGGGATGGAAACGGGGGTTATGCCAGATGCTTCCGCCATTTGCGTTTGCCAGATGTTTCCGCCATTTGCGTTTGCCATTTGCGTTTGCCAGATGTTCTTGCTAAAAGCTTTTGCCGTTTGTTTGTCCTGTTGTTTTCGCCAAAAGGTTTAACATCTTAACGACGGTGCATCTACATGCCCTTTCTTTCACCACGCCCTTGTTTCAAGGTGCAAAGTTAGCTAAAATAATCCATTCAACATCTCCCGCGCTTTAGTTTTGCTCCACATTTGCATAAAAAGAAACTTTTTAACCCTTCATTCACACTTTCTTTCATTACTTTCAATAATCTTTCGTAACTTTGCATTGCATTTTTCCACAATGCTTTCAAAGAAAAAACATCGTTAGGTAACGCAAAGAACAAAAAAATTATCATTATGACAATAAACGAACAGCAAGACGAGGTGATCGAGGAGTTTGAGGGATTCACCGACTGGATGGACAAGTATCAGATGCTCATTGACCTTGGCAACGACCTGGAGCCGCTTGACGCGAAATATAAGACGGAGCAGAACCTCATCGACGGATGCCAGAGCCGTGTGTGGCTGCAGGCCGACTACACCGACGGAAACATCGTGTTCACAGCCGACAGCGATGCGCTCATAACAAAGGGCATCATTGCGCTGCTCATCCAGGTGCTCAGCGGACACACGCCAAAGGAGATTGCGGAGGCCGACCTCTATTTCATCGACCGCATTGGCCTTAAGGACCACCTCTCGCCCACACGCTCTAACGGACTGCTGTCTATGGTGAAGCAGATCCGCATGTATGCGCTGGCTTATGAGGCAAAGGAGGAAGAAGCAAAGGAGGGCGCACCCCATGCGTAAGCTCCGCACCATAGAGATGCAGCGCCTCTCGGTGGAGCAGTTTCACGAGGCCGAGAAGATGCCGCTGGTGGTGGTTCTCGACGACGTGCGCTCGCTCTACAACGTGGGCTCCGTGTTTCGCTCCTGCGATGCTTTCCGCGTGGAGGCTGTCTACCTGTGCGGCATAACAGCCACACCGCCCCACCCCGAGATACACAAGACAGCCCTCGGCGGCGAAGACTCTGTGAGCTGGCGCTATTTTAAAGATGCCACCGAAGCGGTGGCAGAGCTACAGGGCCGCGGCTACCATGTGTGGGCAACAGAACAGGTGGAAGGCTCCACCAAGCTGCAAAACCTTGAGCTGCCCGAGGCCAACGGCTACGCCGTGGTGCTGGGCAACGAGGTGAAGGGCGTGCAGCAGGTGGTGGTCGACCGCTGCGACGGTTGCCTTGAGATACCGCAGTTTGGAACCAAACACTCGCTCAACGTGAGCGTGACCGCCGGCATCGTGGTGTGGGAGTTTGCACGCCGCCTAATGATGTGACGGCACAATAGCAACGCGCCCAACCCACCATCTTATTTTAAAGTCTTAAAAGAAAACATGCTTTAAAGCCCAAAAAGAGAACCATGCTGAGAACGCTCATCCTTTTCTTTGCCATGACGTTGGCCACCATGAGCATGGCGGCAAACGACAGGTACGACAGTCTCATGAAGGCTGCCGTGGGCAAGCCGTCGGTCCAAATATTGGAGGACGCGGAGAAGGCAGCGAAACAGAAGGACGAGCGCAAGGCCATGGTGCTCTACATGGTGGTGTGCAACCGCGCACGAACCGCCACGACGGAACAGGACAAGACCTCGTGTGCGCTCGCTTACCTGCGCTCGGGCGACATTTACTATTGGCGCGGACATTACGCCAAAGCCCTGTCGCTCTATCTGCAAGGTCACAAGATCTGCGAAAGCACGGAGGAGAAGAGGAAGGTCATCGAGTTTTACAAGTGTTTCGGCAACGTCTACTGCATGTTTAAGGATTATGCACAGGCCGTGAAATATTACGAACGGGGCTATGAGCTGCGCGACCAGTATCCCGACCCCGTGATAACCTATCGTCTGCTCAACAACCTCTGCCACACGTTCTATCTCATGGGCGATGCCAACAACGCCACACGCTATTACAGGTTGGCGCAACAGCTTTCCGTACACATGCCCGAAAGGCAGAGGCCCGACTTCAGGTTCTACAGCTCCTTCTACCTGGCCATCATCAACAAGATGAACCACCGCTACGACCAGGCCATCACCCTACTGCGCCCGCTCGTGCCCTTTGCACAAAAGAACAACCTGCCACCACGCTACATCTGCGGCGTTTATGAGGAGATCTATAAGATTTTCGACCTCAAGGGCGACATCGACTCTACACGCCGTTACGTCGACCTGTGTCTCACCACAGCCGAGAAGACGCGGCAGATGCACATGTTCACCGAGACGCTGGGCGAGATGTCGAAGATCTACGCACGGCGAGGCGACAAGAAGAACGCCGACCTCTACAGCAGCCGTTACCGCGCCGCCGCCGACAGCACGTTCAACCAAGACGAGTTTAACAAGGCAAAGACACAACAGTTTGTCTACGAGATGGACAAGGTGGACAAAGACATTGCCGCCCTGACGGCAGAAAACGACAGCCGACAGGAGACCATACGCCTGCAAGGCTACATGCTGTGCGGTGGCTTGGCTCTGCTCCTCGTGGTCACCGTGTTGCTCTTCATGGTCTACAGACAGAAGCAGAGGCTGAAGCACAGCTATCATGACCTCTACGCCATAAACCAGCGACTGCTCGACATGCAGCAGCAGCTCGACGAGGCTAAAAGCGCCATGAAATATAAGAGCAGCAACCTGGCTGACGACCGCAAGCAAGACCTCATCAAGGCCATTGCCCTCATCATGGACAGCACACTCGAATATGCCGACCCCGAGTTTTCGCTCGAACGCCTCGCATCGCTCACAGGCTCCAACAGCAAATATGTGTCGCAGGCAATCAACGACGGCTACGGCAAAAACTTCAGCAACTTTGTAAACGAGTATCGCATACGCCTGGCGTGCCGACGACTTACCGACGACGAGCATTTCGGAAACCTCACAATTCGCAGCATTGGGGCAAGCGTGGGCTATAAGTCGAACACCTCGTTCGTGGGAAGTTTCAGAAAAATTACGGGCATGACACCGTCCGAATATCAGCGCACGGCACGCGAAGAAAGCGAGGAAAGTGTGTGAAAGGCGTGCTGACGGCTAGATGTCACACTTACAAAAAGAATCAAAACAAGGGTAATTATATGCAAATCGTCACTTTTTCCGCCGATTTTCATATAATTACCCTTGTTTTTTGTGCAAATTCAAGAATATGTACTTCTTCGGTTTTATCGTTTTATTCCTTTTTATTAATTTTGCGACCATTAAACGACATAATGTCAACAATAGCAGAATAACAATTACAAAACGGAAACAATATGGAGACAAACAAAAACATTTTGACGAAAATGTTGCGCATGGCAGCATTTCTTATGGCAACACCCCTCTTGTTCACAGCTTGCGGCAGCGACGACGATGATGCCCCTGTGCCCCCTACCGTGCAGGCTGCTGCCGTGGCCGATGCCGCAACAATGCACTCGCTGGCGTTTGAGGTAAGCAACATAAGTGGTGCCGACTCCGTAAAATATGTATTCGGAAAAGACGTGGCAGGCTCAACACCTGAGACCGTGGGCAAGAACGGCACAAAGCTCGCAAGCCTGGCAGGAACACAACGTCTCGATTTTGACAACCTGGACGAGGCAACAGAATATTCGCTCGTTGTTGTGGCATACGGAAAGAAGAATCTCACCGTGACGGCTAACGCAAAGGCAACGACAGCGGCTTACACAGGCACAACATTTACGGCCGTCGCCGGCGAACGCTACAGCAGAAAGAACACCACCGTGACGCTCACAGGAAATGACGGCGAGACGCTCGTCATCGACTGCAACTATCCTTCAGCCAACTTCCTCCCTGCCGGCACCTACACCGTAGACGCTACCGAGGAAGCTGAATATTACATCGCTCCAAGATACAGCTCTTACTCTTGCAAGGACGCAAGCGGAAACGTTGTAAAGCACAAAATAACGGCAGGAACGGTGAAGATCGAGCTTGACAAGGCAACAAAGACATATAACGTTGATGCCGACATAACCGTGGACGGTCTGCAGACAAACCTGCTCGGACGCTTCTCAGGACAGATCGAAGGCTTCGAGGTGTTCGACGCACGACAGCTCAACCCCGTGAGCGCCAAGCTGCTCGAGATTGATGCCGACAAGGCCGTAGAAGGCGAGGTGTATGTTAAGATGAACGATGCCGACTGGAACGCGGAGCTGGGCTTCATGTTTATCTGCTCTAAGGGCGCCAAGGAGCTGGAGGAAGGCACATACAACGTGGCCACAACAAACGCCAAGGGCACACTGGGAACAGGCACCTACATCAACGACTACATCTACTCTGACGCGGAGGTGGACATCGCAGGAACTCCCGTATCAGGAAAGGCTGAGGTCAAGAAAGACGGAAAGACCTACACCATAACCTACGACTTTGTGATGAAGAGCGGACAGCGTTATGTAGGAACGTTCAAGGGAGAGATTAAAGGCAATTAAAGGACAATTTCAGACACCAAAGAGAAAGATTTCTTGTAAACGAGCCTTCCACGTCAACATCGACATGGAAGGCTTAAAACAGTTTTAAACAATCAATAAGCACAAACAGCTTTTAAGCACCTATTATCATTTTTTTCATTATGACAAAAACATTAAGACGCGTAGGCCTACTGTTTATGGCCATCATGGCAATGGCCACCTTCTTCGCCTGCTCAAGCGACGGCGACGACATAGAGAAAGTGACGCTCGACGTGACAGCTGGCGAAACCGGCGGCAACAGCATAACCTTCAACATCGAGACATCAATGTGCGCACAGGTGGCGTGGATGGTCACACCGACATCAGAGGAACAGCCTTCGGCAACCGACGTGCTGGCAAACGGACACAAGGAGGAGGTTAACACCACCGTTGACGTGTCGGCCACACGCCTGACGCCGCAAACCGAATATACCGTCACCGTGGCGGCGAAGGGCCACTACGGACGCATCTTGTCGAAAACACTCAAGATGACGACAACCGAACGCAGCACCATAAAGCTGGTGCGCGTCATTGACGCTTCTTACACCGACAAGGACGACAAGGGCCTCTACTCGCTGTTGCTCACATCGGGCGACACCAACGAGTATGGCACGCCCTCACAGGTGGGAGGCATCACCGTGGCGCTCGACCTCTACGGCGCTCTCGACGACGACACCATGAACCCCACGCTGCCCGACGGCGAGTATGTGCCGGGAAGCAAAAGTGAGGGCACATACAAGAACCCGTTCACCTTTGACCCTGCGTTCACTTATGTGGAGATCAGAGTGGAAGACGGCAACGGCACAGATGCCGTGCAGACACTGCCCATAAGCAGCGGAAGCGTGAAGGTGAGCCATGAGGGCGACGTCTACACCGTGGCGCTCGACGCTACCATACTTGACGGCACGCCGCTGGTGGCAAAATATGAGGGCAACATCTCGTTCACATATAACGCATCGAGCGAATATAAGCCGTTCACCGAGGACCAGAACGTGACGTTCGAGCGCGAGCAGGGACGCTACTGGGGCAACTGGTTCATGCCTCATTCTGACGACTTCGCCATGCAGTTCTTCACAGGCTCGTTCGACCAGACAGGCACACAGACAGACGGCTATTACATGTACATCCCGGCTTACATGCCTAAGCTTGCCGACTATAACATAAAGAACCCTCTGCCGGCTGAAGGCACATACACCATAACGGCAGCAAAGAGCAGTCAGCTCAACTGGTGCCCGTTTGAGGTGGAACAGGGCAGGTCGACAACGGTGTTCGAGTCGACAACCTACACCGGCATCTACCTCACACGCATTGATGCCGCTACAGGCAAACGCTACATCGCTCTTATCACATCGGGCACCATGACGGTGAAGAACCACGGCAACGGACAGACCATAACCGTAGACGGACAGACCGATGACGGAATAAAGATTCATGCTGTGTATGACGGAACAGTGGCGCTGACCAACTATTGCGACAACGACACCAACCCGCAGACGGCTAAACGCCCGTGGAGCGCCATTGACAGCAACGTGAGCCTCAACTTCAACTCTACAACAACAGCCAGCGTGTTCTACCTTGGCGAGGACCTGAAGAAGGGCCTCACATCATGGCTCGTCATGATTGCTGCCGACCCGTTGAAGGACGACTACATAACCATGGAGCTGCTCACGCCGTCAAGCGATGGAGCAAAACTGCTGTCGCACGATTATCCGCTCAACGAGTCGCTGACAGGCTACACGGCCCTGCCCGGATACCACCGCTACGGTGGCGGCAACGTGCTTTACTCATGGTATGGCGACATGAATAGCGTCGACTCGGAGGGCTATTGCACACGCCTGGCACCGCTCACAACGGGCACCGTTAGCATTAAGCAGAACGAGGCTCTCAGCACCTCTGGCGAGAGCAACTACACCTTCACCTTCAACACCATGGACGACAACGGCCACAGCATAAAAGGCTCGTTCACAGGCAAAACAACCTTCTACGATGCCACACAAAGCGCTGCCAAGCGAAAGGTCATGAGAAAGGCTACACGCAAGATAAACGTGGCAAGAAGATAAAAGAAGGATGTTTTGCTCGAACAAATAAAATTTTGTTTGAACAAGGAAGAATTGTTTGAACAAAGAAAGATTTGCTCGAACAAAGAAAGAATTGCCAAAACAAGGAAAGAAAAAGAAAAAAGAAGAAAAATGTATAAGACAAAGCTAAAACAGGTTTTACGCAATGTCGCATTCCTGCTTGCCGCCACAATGGCCTTTACAGCATGTGGCGGCAGCAGCAATGACCCCACACCTGACCCAGAACCCACACCTACGCCCACACCCACGCCCTCAACAACAGAGAGCCGCGGACTGGTGGTGTTCTGCATGGGTAGCGGCACGGGCTTGCAAGACGAGATGGACAAGAACATCACACGCATTGTTGAGGCTGCATCAAAGGTGGTGGACGACAACAACAAAATCTGCATCTTCTACGACCGCGTCTACGATGCCAACAACAAGAACCATGAGACCTTCACACGTCTTACGGAGGTAAAGAAGGTTGACGGACGAACAAAGCAGGTGCTTGTGAAGGAATGGAACCCTTCGCAGACCTCTACCGTGGACCCGACGTTCATGACGGAGGTGCTGACGCTGGCTCGACAGACCATGAACGTGAAGCAGTGTGGCTTGGTAATGTCGTCGCACGGCGGTGGATGGGTGCCGTCTGACACCTACGACCAATATGTGGTTGAGGAGAACAAGCTTAACAGCCAGAACAGCGCAAAAGGCGCAAGCGTGAACGTGCCGCAGACAAAGTTCTTCGGCGAAGACTCGGGAGCGTTCATGGAGGTGCCACAGCTCGCACAGGCTCTTAAAGCAGCCGGAGAATGGCAGTACATCATCTTCGATGCCTGCTTCATGTCGTCGGTAGAGGCCCTTTACGACCTGCGCTCTGTCGCCCCATACATCGTGGCTTCGCCTGCCGAGGTTATGAGCGGCGGCTTCCCCTACAGCACCATGGTGCCTCTGCTTTTGGGCAAGGACAACACGCCGACGAGCCTGAGGAATGTGTGCAGCGCCTACATGGACAGCTACAAAAACTCATCGGCCACCGTGGCGCTCATACAGACCAACCGTCTGCAAGCGCTTGCCGACATCGTAAAGAAGATCAACGCCAACCCCGCAACGGTAGATGCCAACAAGCTGCAAGGCTTTGAGGGCTTTCACCCACACCTTTATTTCGATTTCGAACAATATGTAAAAGCCTTGGGTGCCAACAGCGACAACGCATCGTTGCTTGCCGAATTCAGAATCTTATTGGGCGAGGCTGTGCTCTTCGAGGCACACACCTCTTCCATTCTGTCGGGAGCCGGCAGCAACAAAGGCACGGTCAAGATTGACAACTGTTGCGGTCTGACCTGCCATGTGCCAGCCCCAACGTTCACAGGCTTCAGTTTCGATTTCGTGCATGAGGCATGGCTCAAGACCGATTGGGCCAAGGCTGTGACAAAATAAAATGGCCACAAAAACGATGGCTTATAACAAGACAGCTTCATTTTAGACAGCTTCACTTTAGACAGCTTCACTTTAGACAAAACAGATTAGAAACAGGAAAACATTAAAGGAAGAACTTACATGCTTGTAGGTTCTTCTTTTTTTGTTGCTTAAAAAACAGTTCGGCATGAAGACATAAGCGCAATAAAGCAATGAAGGCCCCGCAACACTGCGGAGCCTCCAAGGATTGTCTAAAAGATAATAATTGATCTTAGTAAAGGTAATTAGTCGATTGAATTAGGTATTGATTGTATAAAGATGATTTCTTTCTTAACATGCCTGCTGAAGCTCTTGCTCATGCCTCGGCATCGTCTCTTCAACGGCGGCTGTCGGGCAAAAGAGCCTGTTGGAGCAGGCGTGGGATGTTTTTATGGACGTCATTTTATGGACATCACGCATGGCGGTGTCGCCCGGTCCATTTGTCCAAGCGTCTAAGGATGGAGCGTCCGATGTTTCTGAAATTGCCGTGCAGCAAGTTGCGGTAAAGCTCTTCCAGCGAACGGGCAACCTTTATCCACGGGTGTCCCCATGCGTTTGTGCGATACACACTCTCCTTGTAGGCCACATTCTCAATGACATAGCGCGGATGTCGCAGCGGAAACTGCAACTCGTAACGCTTCATGGTGAACATGCGGCGCAGTCGGCGAGGAATAGTGTCAAGGCTACTTGTGAAATGTGTCGAATCGGCGGTTACGCCCATGTTGTTGATGAGGTTGCGTGTGGGCATGATGGCCAAGCCGTTGTTGAGCAGCATTGAGGCCCAGAAGATGGTTTCATAGAAGGCCTTTCCTGATGCACGATGGTCGCGGCACATAGGTATGAAGTCGGTCCTGAAGCGGCGTTGGCGCACAAGTTTTGTGAGCTGCTGCATGGCGTAGGGGTCGTCGAGGAAGGTGTAATGTTCGTCCCACTGGTCTACCACTCTTCGCCATGACGCCCATCCCCATATTGAGAAGACGGATGTGAAGAAATAGTCGTCGGGCACACCCTCGGTCACTTCATCGCTGTTGAAGCCCGCAATCATCGTTATGCGCGTGTCGTGCTCATAACGGTCAAGCATCTCCTTGCAGAAGGGAAAGAACGACTGTGATGGCACGTCATCATCTTCAAGAACGATGCATTTGTCGGCCATGGAGAACGCCCATTTCTGCGAGATATACTCGGAAGGGTCGCATCCATAGTTGCGCTCTTGATACATGCGCTGCACGTCACACTCCCAGTCGATGTTATCGACCACCTCGCGACATTTCATTATTCCATCCAGATCTTTTTCTGACCTTGGTCCGTCTTGGTAGAGGAATAGTCGCGAAGGACGCGCTTTGCGCACTTCTTCAAACACTTTTTTCAAATGCTCGGGGCGATTGAAGAAAAGTATCAGCACAGCTACGTCTATTTTGGAGGCTTGCTTCATCATTGCTTATCTGCTCACAAAGTTAGTCCTTTTATTTGGAGTGACAAACAAAAATTCGAATAATTTTAAAAAAAGAGATAAATTTCCTTCTTTTACGGCCCAAAAGACCATTATGTGTTGTTTCTACAACTTCTTTTCAAGTTCAAAAATGACAAAATGTAAGCATCAGGCCATGGGGGTGATGCGATGCCATGACCCCTTGCGTTGCTTTATGACAACTTGCGATGTCTATAACCTCTGGCGTTGCTTCAAGATCTCTGGCGTTGCTTCAAGACCTCTTGCGTTGTTCTATAACCTCTTTGAGCACCTGCGCCACCTCGGCAGCGCAACGCACGTCGTTGAAGGTTGTCTCGGCCAGTTGTCGTCCCCGCTGTCCCATAGCCCGCGCCTCGTCGGGGTGGTTACGCATGAAGTCGATGGCACGTTTCCATCCCTCCACATCGCCATAGTTGACCGCTATGCCGCAGCGTGTGGCACCGATGTCAACAGGAATCTGCGGGTTTCGGCTACAGATCATGGGCAGGCCCATGGCCATGGCTTCGACGACGGTGGTCAGTCCGACGGTATATTTCGTCTCTTGGCAGCAGATAGCCACACACTCGGCGCGTGCCACGATAAGGCTCAGTTCGTAAGGTATAAGCCTCTCCACAAATTTAAGCCTGATGTTGCGCCTCATGGGCAGCTTTCCGAAGATGCGTTCATAGCTCACGTCGCCCGTCACCCGCGCCACATAGATGTCGAGGTCAGCCCCCGTGGCGTTGAAGGCGTTGACGAGCGTGGGCATATCGCGCATCTCCTTGCCCGTAGACACGAAGCCGTCGTGTGTGCCGTCGGTGGCTGCGAGCACACGGTCATAGAAGTCGAGGTCGGCACCCCAATGTCCCAGCACCATGCGTGTGGGGTCGGCCTTGGCTGTGAGCAGCGAGTCGTCGATAAGCTTCTGTGAGAAGAAGAACATGCGGTCGAAGCCTTTATAGAACAGTCGGCCGAGCCACTCGCGCCAGCGTTTGGGCGAGTTGACGATGGGCTGGTGGTGCCATATGACGATAGGCTTTCTGAAGAGACGGAGGGCCCGAAGGAGCACGATAAGCTCCAGTCCGCGATAATGGGTAGCGTAGACGGCATCAAACTGTTCCTTGCATGTGAGCACCTGCCATGCGTTGCGCAGCATCATGCGCCACCGCGGCAGTCCGAGCTTCGCCTTATGCCACACCACGCCAATGCCATGCCTTTCGAGCTTGGCTGCTCCATAGAGATAATGAGGCGGAAACTCTCCCTCTCCCATTCGCTTCAGGATATACTGAATGTCTTGTGTGTGATAGAAATAAACTTTCATTTCGGCAAAGTTAGCAATAATTTTAATCGTGTGAAAGCAAAACGCCCATCAACCTGTTTATTAATAGGTAAAACGCCGTTTTTTTAGATACAAAACGATGATTTTTAGAAATAAAACGATGATTTTTAGATGTAAAACGATGCTCTTTTTAGAAACTGAACTTTTGCAAGTATATTATGCACTTGCGGAAGTTCAGTATAGAACGAAAAAAGGCACAGCTTTGAAGAACTGTGCCTTTTTTTTTAATAGTGGATGATAGGTTGTTGGTGCTGACAGGTCGGCGCATTTCGGTCCAGGGCGGACGCATCAAAATGCGTTCGCCTCCAAAAGTTTTGACAGGTAATTTTCGTCCCAGCCAGCTTTCATCCTTTTTAAGTTGAGACTTCCCTTGACCGTTTTATCCTTTTTAAGGATGGACAAAGCAATCTTAGTTATAGTAGAGAAATTCCTTGCTGCATTTTTCACCTTTCTACTTTCGTCTTCTCTAAAGGTAAAGTCTAATTGCCAGTGCAAATTGTTCTCTATGCTCCAGTGCTTCCTTATAGCATTGGCGATTTCCTCAGGCTTTTCATTTCCTAGAGAAGTTACATAGTACCTGATTTCCTCAGAAGTTTCACCTGTTGAGACAATCGTTCTTCGTGATAGAATACCAACTATAGATTTTAGCCCTTCAAATTTGTTCTTGAACATTTTTTGCGTAATGCTGCCATAACTTACCATTATACATTCTCTTTCTTCTAATCTGCCATGCCCTCTGTCAAAAGAAGTATGCTTTGAAACTATACCCTGATAGTCACGATGAGTGTATTCGGCTATGATATCCTTTGCAAAATCATAGCTTGTCTTTTGATTTTTC